>Ga0116170_10000148_pt1 | contig 70509 bp, 47 predicted proteins | sample AD_JPNHW1_MetaG_FD_89797 | JGI IMG/M metagenome (GOLD analysis project Ga0116170, IMG submission 89797) | Active sludge microbial communities of municipal wastewater-treating anaerobic digesters from Japan - AD_JPNHW1_MetaG | ecosystem: Engineered > Bioreactor > Anaerobic > Digestate | place... | reverse complement strand
GCAAATAGAGTGCGTAGATCTCACCGGGTTTGCACAGGCAGTATCCCGTACCGGAACTGATCAGATCGTCGCAATTCTCCATTTCCACGAACGGCAGCCCGCGGAAAAAATTCAGGGCGTTGCGGCTGTCGTGCCAGAGCGGCTCGAAGAGGCGCCAATCGCGGAGGTGCGCAGCCGTGCCACCATCATCCGCCGCCGCATACCATTCCACCCCGGCGGCGCCGGCCATCAGCGGGCCCCACAGCGCCTCCCGGCGCAACTGGTCTACGGCACCGTTTGCGAGGGCTGTCCCGGTGGAACCCGGCAACGTAGCCAGCGCCGAGACCGCCCAGACCAGTCCGCGCCGGTCGACGATATGGCGGTACTGCAGCACCAGGGTATGCAGGTCCTGACTGGGGCCGCGCAGCAATGCGGCGGTATATTTCGAGCCGGTGGTCAGCAACTCGCTGAATTCACCGCTGTTGCGAAAGAGGAGGGGATGCAAATAGGGATCGGTTTCATAGAAATACTGGGCCATGTCGAGGCGCTGATCCGCGGACTGTGGACGTGAAGCAGCGCTTTCCGGGGATGGGGCGGCCTTGGTGGACTCGCCCAGATCCCAGATCAAACCGGGGTGATGGGCGAAGCGGGCGATGAGAATGCGGTAGTAGAGCCTTCGTGTTGTATCGAGGTTGCCCCCGTCCAGGAGGCTCTGGTTGGCCCCCTCCTGGGTGCGCAGCTGCAGTACAAGTCCCAGAGAGTTGGCGTGCTCCATCACGATTTCCCATTGGTCCAGCCGGGAGATATCGAAACGTAACCGCTCCTCTCGCCCGGTGTAGGGAAAGACCTGCCCGTTGGCGCCGGTCATATCCAGGGTCAGGACTGAGAGGCCGTTCAGCCCCTGGGCGGCGAGATAGTTGAGTGCGCCGATGGCTCCTTTGCCGCGCTCGCCATGCCAGACCGGATCGCCCGGATGCCAGTCCTGGACATGGGCCTCCCCCCCATTGATGCGTGTATCGCCAGGACCGCTGCTTGCCGGCACCGCATCGAAATCAGCAGCGGCCAAAAACCGGTCATCGGCAGCGCCCATCCGAAGCAGATATTCTCCATTTTCGGCGCAGCGCCAGTAGCGCTGATTGTAGAATTCAAGGCGACCCTTACCGCGGAAATCCCGGCCGGTTTTGTCGCTCGCTTCAACCATGAATTTACCCTGAGCGGTATCGAACCAGCCCGCTTTGGGGAGGGATTCCGGCTCATAGCTGAGGGCCGCTTCCTTGCCTTTGCGGAAGGTGGCGTACCAGGACCATTCGCCCTCTTCGTCCGGGCAGAAATGGACGCGCCATTTGTTGCCCGACGCGGCGGAGCTGTTTCCGGCATCGCCATCGCCGGCAAAATAGCCGGGAACGGTAAAGGCATGGTCGCCTTTGCGAAAGGTGACATCGAAACGATAGTCGAGAAAGGGGTTGGGGTCAGATTGTTCGCTGCACTTCGGACCGGTGAAGGTCAGAGTGATGGTATGCCATTTTTTCAAATTCCCGGACACAGCCGGCGGCCGGCCCGATTGACAAGCGACCAGGGGCAGCAGTAGAAGAACCGGAAGAAGGGGCAAAATACGTTTCATGAGGCTCCTTTACAGGGTGGATCCGTGAGATGAAACGGCCAGCGTGCCATGCCGGCGGCTAGAATCCCGCATTGAAAAGCGGCAGGACGCGCAGGTATTTCGGGTTTTCGTGGACGATATTGATCACACCGATCTGCAAACCCCGCAGGCGTTGGGCCAGGTTCACCAGTCCGATCGAGAGGCCGGTCTGCGTGCCCTGGATATAGTTGAAGGAGCTGACGCTGAGCAGGCTCATCCGTCCCTCCTTGAAACCGCGAATGGTGCCCAGGGCGAGTTGAATGCCCTGCAGATCCTTGCCGCCGATGGTCAGGCCTGCCAGGGTGAGGCCCTGGATGGTCGGACTGCCTGCGCCGAGACCGGCGATGGTGATGCCCGACAGCGTCTGGCCGGCGCCCGCGCCAAATCCGGCGATGGTGATGCCCTGGATCGATTCGCCGGCACCCACCCCAAAACCGCCGATGGTGATGCCCTTGATCGAACCACCGGCCCCGACTCCGAATCCGCCGATGGAGATCCCGGCAAGCGTCCCCCCTGCGCCAATGCCCATGCCGGCGATTTGCAGGCCCGCCACATCATCTCCGCCGCCGACGCCGAAGCCGGCGATGGAAATTCCGCAAAGATCGCCACCGGCACCAAAGCCGAGACCCGCGATATTCACGCCGCTGACACGGCCGCCGGCGCCACCACCCAATCCGGCGATCGTGATGCCAGTGAGGTCATCGCCCGCTCCGGCGCCCAGTCCGGCGATCTGGATCCCGCTCATCGATGCGCCCGAGCCCACCCCGAGCCCGGCCAAGGTTACGCCGCGCAGATCATTCCCGCTGCCCACCCCAAGCAAGGCCGCCGAGATACCCTCAAGCTTCCTCTCCGCAATGATGCCGAGGACGCCCGCCTGGATACCCGCCAGATCGCCTCCTCCCGGCATCAGTCCCAGAGAAAGGCCGCGAATTTCCGCGTTCTTGTTGGTGCTGTCCGGTTTCCACAGGGTAACATTGATACCGTGGACATAGTTCACATCGTGATCGCGATAATTGAACCGCAAGCCCGTAAAAGAGCGCGAATTGCCAAAACTGATCCCCCAGCTGCGGCTGGGGAGATCAAGGCTCTGTGCTCCAGCAATGAGCGGCGTCAGGGCGATTATCGCAGCAGAGAGGCCAGGCAGGTAAAACCTGAAACTCGATTTGAGTGACTTCATGGCACCATTCTCCCAGGTTTGAGGACCTTTCAGCTGATATACGACGGAATACTCCGCAGGTTACAGCATGGCCGGACCTGGCCCGATTTTTCCACGTCCCATGCGGCTTTAATAGCAGCCTCCAGAAACGCGGGGCGCACATTTATGTTGGATTTCCTCGGATTAATTCTGTATATTACCCAATTGCGACGTATTTTAACAAATGTCCGTCACAAAATCAATCGAATTATCCGCCTGCTGCGCCCCACGTCCCCCAGCACACCGGTTGTGCCGGTTTCTTTGCTGAACATACCGGGATTCTGCTGGCCGTCCGCAAGAAAAGCTGCGCTTAGGGTGTTCAATAGTAGATGAGTTAGATGACTTCTTTTCCTCATACGGGATGGCTCCTGTGAACAAATTGACTCCCACATCCACCATACGCTGGCTGGTGGCAGCAGGTGTGCTGCTTTTGGGGATTCTGTTGCCCTTTCGCATTCCCTATACCATAAAAACGATCGGCAAGATCCAGCCCCGGCGGGAATGGCTCGTCATCCGCGGCGACGATGGCCAGATCTCGACGCAACTCTGGAATCATGGAACGGGGCTGGCTGAACGCATGACAGTTACCCAGATGCTGCGCGGCGATGCCGCCGATTTCAGCCTTTTGCCCTCGGTTCTGAATTCGCAGAAGGTCATGGCGGGGGACACCATTGCTGTGCTGCGTTCAGCAGACCTGGCACAATCCCTGGCCAGCAAAGAGGGTCAACTCGCAGCAGCACAAGCCTCCCTGCAGGTTCTCCGGACCGGCGAAAAACGGCCGCTGGTCGAGGAGGCGCAGCATCAACTCGAACAAGCGGTGCTGCAAGCCGGGGAGCAAAAACGGATCGTTGCGCGTCTGGCCGCCCTGCGCAGCAAGCAGCTGGTTTCGGACCAGGAGTATGAGCAGGCCTTTGCCGCACAGCAAACCCGCGAGGCGGAGATTGCCATCGCCCGATCCCGGCTTTCCTCCTTGCAAACCGGCGCCAAAGCGGAGGAGATCGGCCTCGTGCAGGCGCAAATCCGCAGTCTGGAACTCGAAATCGCGGCGCTGCGGCAAAAATCCGCGAATTATTTTCTTTGTGCGCCCTTTTCCGGGCAGCGCCTGCATCATATTGCCTCTGATACCTTGCTGGCGGTTGCCGAGACGGACTCGATTATTCTGACGATGCCCGTGCGCGCTCGGGAGCTGGCCATGCTCAAGGGCGGCGAGGTGGTAGAGGTGGGCAATGGTGATCGCGAGGTCCGCGGCAGGGGCCATTTGATCTTCATCAATCCGGTGCTCGAACTGCTGAACGGCGAGCAGGTTTTCTGGGCGGTTGCACGGATCGACGAGTCGGAAGGTCTGGTACCGGGAATGTTCCTCAAATCGGAAATCCGCGGCACGCCGCTCAGCAAGTACCGGTTTCTCCAGCGCTTTCTGGAATAACATCGGTGCTGCGTTACGAGTTCAAATATCTCATCCCTTGCCGGCGTATCGATGCCCTGCGCCGCCGGCTGATGCCTTTTGTCCAGGAGGACAAGTTTGCCAGGCACATGGCGGACCATCAATACACCGTGCGCAGTGTTTATTATGAAAACCGCACTTTTCGCTGTTATCATGACAAGCTGGCGGGTGTGGAACGGCGTTTCAAACTGCGCATCCGCGGTTATAACCAGCCGCTGCCGGGCAGTTATGTTTTTCTGGAAGTCAAGCGCAAAAATGGTGTATTTATCGGCAAGAACCGGGCGCCGGTTCCCTGGCAGGAACTGCCGCTGCTCCTGAGCGATCACGATATCGAGCGTCATATCCTCGAAAAACGCGGCTTCGAGGAGGGCCGGAATGACGCCCGCCAGTTTTTCTATCATCTTGTCGCACATGCGATGCAGCCCGCCATTCTCATTGTATATGAACGGGAGGCTTTTTTCGCCACCTTTGATCGCCGCATCCGCTTGACCTTCGACAAGAATATCCGTTTTCGTCCAGCCGCCACTGCGGATCTTTTATTTGAGGAGCACAAACTGGCTCCCCTCCACCGAGATCACTTTGTGTTCGAACTCAAGTTTCATGACAGCCTGCCGGAATGGCTGATGGATATCGTTTCCGAATTTGCACTGCAGCGCATGGCCATCTCAAAATATACGCTCTCCCTGGACAAGGCGCAAAGATCGCATCCGTTCATCCACCAGATCGCCGGAACGGGTGATGCGAGGCCGGCCCTGCTGCGGATGAGCACGAGAGGCTTCCATGACCCGGCGGCACTTCTCAGGGAGGCATAGCACACTTTCATGTTGCAGGAATTCAGCACCATTTTTGTCAGCACGCTCTCGTTCGAACAGGTGGCCGTCAATCTTGGCTTTGCCCTGGTCTGCGGATTGGCCATCTCGTGGGTCTACCGGCTGACCTATCGCGGCCCCGGCTTCGCGATCAGTTTTGTTCACGCCCTGATCTATCTGGCGATGATCACCGCCGTGGTCATAATGGTCATCGGCAACAACCTCGCGCGTGCCTTCGGACTGGTCGGGGCGATGTCGATCATCCGATTCCGTACCGCCGTCAAGGACACCGCGGATATCGTCTTTATCTTTTTCAGCCTCGCAATCGGCATGGCGGCCGGGGTGGGCATGCACCTGTTGGCCATCGGGGCCACTATGCTGATCAGCCTGGTGATGCTGCTCATGACCAAGAGCTCGGCGGTTTTTCCCCTGGGGCGTAAATTCCTGCTGCAGCTCGCCCTCATCAGCGAGAACCCGGGCGAAGTGCCCTACGAAGCGATTCTCAGACAATACTGCCGCACTCACAAATTGATCAACCTCAAGACAGAGGAAGAGGAAGGCCTCTACGAGATCTCCTTCTATGTGGACCTGCGTGATGAACAAAAGCACTATGAGATGATCAGGGAACTGCGGAAACTGACGGGCATGCAGCGGGTGAATCTCTTTTACGATGAGGAGGCTGTCTGAGGCGGCGTTAAAAGTATCGCCCGGATGCCGGGGGTGGTTGAAGGATTGATGGGTAATAGCAAAAAGGCCATCTGATGCGGCGTTAATCCTGCTGCCCGGATGCCGCGAGCGGCTGAAGGATTTCCGGGCGATAGTAAAAAGGCCGTCTGATGCGGCGTTAATCCTGCTGCCCGGATGCCGCGAGCGGCTGAAGGATTTCCGGGCGATAGTAAAAAGGCCGTCTGCGGCTTCCTCCGTTCTCTACGCTCCAAAATACCGCGTTTTCATCTCCAGGGCCGGCTGAAAGTCCGGCTTTTCGTGGAGGATATCCTCCACCACTCTCCTGGCGAAATCCATCCGTTTGAGGGCAATGAAAAAACCGGCAAGGTCGAATTTGGCCTCGAGCCGCTGTGCTGCTGTCAGGTCGGGCGCAACGATCGCTTCCTGAATCGTTTGAATCGCTGATGCTTTTTGATTGAGGCGCCACTGTACCAGCGCCAGCCGGTAACAAATCCATCCTTTTTTACCTGAGTCGAGAGGCGTGGCTATCCAGGCCTTTTCCGCACGGCTCCATTCCCCCTCCTGCTCATAGCTTTCGGCGATCTTGATCCAGGGTTCCGGCCGCTCGGGATAATAGCTGAGGACCGCCCAAAACTCCTGCCGTGCGTCCTCCGCATCGCCGCGTCGAGCTAGGGTATCCGCCATGTCATAGTGGGCGCGGACCCAGTTATGGTGGTTGAGGAGAAAGTCCAGTGCCACCTGCGCCGCGGCCGGCGATCCGTGGGGCTTGTAGCGGTCATACTCGACCGGCTGGTTGGCGAAGGGCCAGCGGTGCAGCAGCTTGAAGATGCGCAGCATGCCGATATCCCAGTCGAGATCGGTCACGGCGAAGGGGGTGATCCGGGTGCGGACGCCGGAGGCGTCCGGAGCGAGGAGATGGGCGCGGTTGATGCCGGCCAGAAAGGTCTGCGCCATCAGCTGATATCCCACCGGGTTGGGATGGAGATGATCGCAGATCATTTCGTTGCCGGGGATGCCTCCGGGTGATGCGGATGCAAAGACAGCCGCGATATCCACCAGTATGGCCCCTTTATCGCGTGCCGTCTCCGTGATAATCCGGTTCACCTCACTGCTGGCCCGGAACCGGACCAGATCCCGATCACGGGCGGCGGAAAAATCAGCCTGTGCCGTGAGAGAGTCGCCCAGCGCCAGATGGATTCTGCCGGCGCGAAAGCGCAAATCCGCCGAAAGCGAGTCCTTCGCCGTCATCTCGTCGATCAACGCCATGGCCTCCGGATAGCTCTTTTGCTGGATCAGGCGGTCGCAGCGCGCGAGCTGTTCCGGGACCGTGCCCTCCCCCTCCCCTTTTTGCGGCCTGCGGCCGGTGCTGCCGAGAGGCGCCTGATCCCTGAGATTGCAGACCAGCGTCCCGGCCATCACCGGCACGCCGGCGCGGCGGCAGCGGGCGATAATGAGCCCGAGATTGGTCCGGAAATTTCCCAGAGTGGCGTTATATTTCGGCGAGCCGAAAAGCACCTCCTTGTCCGCGATCACCTGCTCCATCAGGGTGGTGTTATCCAGGTCCATCCTTGCCGCGGGCGTGAGCGCGATGAGCGCTGAACGAATCATCTGTACGAGGTGCAGGCGCTGCAGGCGCAGATAGAGCCGGATCAGATGGCCGTTGCGTCCGAAAGAGATGGACGAGGCACTGCCGTAGGCGCCGTAGAACTCGTTATGACCCATATAGAGCACCACGAGATCGGGCTGCCGGTCAAGCACCTCCGGAATGAAATCGAGGACCGTGAAGCTGCTGATCGCGGAGAGCCCGAGGTTGATCACCTCGAAGCGGCGTCCGGGATAGAGGTTGGTGAGCTGGTTCTGCAGCTGAGCGGGAAAAGGGACCTGGAATTCAAAGGGGAAGCCGGCGGTCGTCGAACCGCCGAGGCAAAAAACGCGAAAAACCTCCGCCGGTTTGCGGCGTGAAAATAGCTCCGGGTAAAGGTTGGGCACGATGACGCGTTTGGGATTGAAATAACGCCTGGCGACATCGGGATTGAGGCGCGTCACCTCTCTCCCCTCCTGTACCGCATCCACAAAAAGGGGCTCGCGCGGGAAGAGATCGAAGAGGCGCAGGCCCCCCTCGAGAAGTGCCAGAATGGCCAGGGGCAGCAGCAGCGCGGCGAGACGAAAGCCGAGGGAACGGACTGTTTTCACGAGCTCAACCTGTTCATGGCATCAAGGAATTGCAGCAGAATAGTCGGTTCAATATAGCCATTCACAGGGCAGGTATCAAGAGAAATGTCAGGGATGCAGACCAGTGGCCGGCGTACAGCACCGGCATCAAGCGGCGCGAATAGCCCGGCTTCGGGCCTGATAGCGACCAACCGGCGCGCGGCACCGGCGTCCGTCCGCACAGAGTATCCGGCCTCGGGTTCGCTAACGAGCGGCCAGCGCGCTTCGTCTCCAGCAGCGGCTGCAGCGGGCTGTGGCTCCTCCGCCCTGCTGCTTCAGTGCGGCTTTTGCAGCAGGGCATTCGCCCTGGCGGCGGCCGCATCCAGGGCGATTTGGGGATCCAAGCCGCCCGCGAGGCTCTTCTCCACCGCCTCAGCGAGGGTCTGATTGATCTCGACGCGATAATAATCGATCGCTTCGCGGGCGCGCCCGGCTTGCATCTGCATGACAAAAGCCCGCAAGGGCGCATCTGCTTGCAGGCAGGTCTGGTACGCGGGCAATTGCAGCACCGATCGGCGCACGGGCAGATAGCCGGACTGCTGCGAAAAATAGGCCTGTATTTCGGGCTGAAGGATCCAGCGGATGAAGCGCCAGGCCTCCCGGGGATAGCGGGTTTGTTTGAAAATCGCGAGGCCCTCGCCCTCGAGATAGGTTGCAGCACCCGCCGGCCCGGCCGGCAGCGGGGCAACCGCCCATTCCACGTTGCGTAACTGGCGATAGCGCGGCAAATTCCAGGGGCCATCCATCACCATGGCAAGGCGCTGCGAAAAAAAGGCCATGTCATGGGCCAGCGAGAAGGTCTTGAAGTCCATGCCGTCATAAAGGCGCTTCCACAGGGAGAGGGCTTGCACGCCGGCAGGACTGTTGAAACGCACCTGTGTTTGCTCCGGATTAATGAATTCCCCTCCGGCTTGCCACAGAAAGGGCGTCCACTGCAGCACCATCCAGATGCTCAGGGCTCCGGACGCCGGAAAGACCGGAACATAAAAACCGTATTGATCGATTTTGCCGTCGCCATCGCGGTCCCGGGTCAACTGCATGGCATAGCGGTAGAGTTCATCCCAATTGGATGGCGGGTGGTCCGGATCAAGGCCGGCGGCGCGGAAGAGGTCGCGGTTGTAGAGCAAGGCCAGGGAGGTGGCCTCCATCGGCAGGGCATAGAGGGTATCGCGCCACTCCCCTGCGCGAAGCAGGGGCGGAAAAATATCCGCCAGCTCCTGTGCCGAGAGGCCCTCGGGACCCTCGAGAAAGCTCTTCAGCGGAAAAATGGCCCTGGCCTCAGCCAGGTGCTGAATATAATCCGAATGGATCCACGAGATATCGGGGGCGGTGCGGCTCTGAACAGCCGTGATCAATTTTTGGCTCAGGGCATCCCCGGTCGGGATGTATTGAGCCTTGATATGGAGGCCGGGATTTTCAGCCTCGAAGCGCTGGATCAGCTCCTCCAGCGCAGGCCGTGTCGAGGCGACAAAGCTGTGCCAGAAGGTGAGGGTCACTCCCCCACGCTGCTCTTTGACCTTTTCCCCGCACGAGCAGAAAAGCAGGAGTAGCAGAGTTCCAGCCAGACAGCCAGCCAGGGATCGGCGCATGCAGCCTCCTTGCTTGCCGTCCGGTTCAATAGGACAGGCTGTAAAAGTGACGGAAATAGGCCTCACGATCCACATTCGTCGCGACCTGATGCGGCGAACGGATGCTGCCCTCCTGCCAGTGCGTCAGGCCGATGGTCGCAGCATCGGCTAGTTCGATGGCGACCGTGCCCATGCGGTAGCGGCAAAGATCCGGTTCAAAGAGGGTCGCAGCAGCGAGAGGATCATGAAAGGTGATCGAAGGGTAATAATCCTTGAACCAAATCTCGGCATAGTCAAGGACGGGTTCGAGCAGTGCGCCGCGAAACTGCTGGCGCACCTGATCGGCAGACAAGACCACGTTGCGGGTGACATCGAGGCCGACCGAGCGATGCAGGGCGACCCGGCTGCGATAGACGATGGTGGAGGCATGGGGATCACCGGAGGCATTCCATTCGACCGGATCGACGCCCTCGAGACGATGAAAAAAGTAGCCGCCCATCATCACGAGACCTTTCAGCAGGGCCGGAATGTCCGGATCGACGGCGAAGAGCAGGCCGATATTAGTCAGCGGTCCGATGGCCAGCAAGGTAATTTCACCGGGATGGGCTCGGATGGTCGTGCGCAGAAACTCGATGGCCGCCCCTTCGGGAAAGCGGCGCTGGTGCGGCCAGCGTCGCAGGGCCGCGGCCTGGGGCGCACTCTTTTGTTTCTGGGGCACGAGCAGGGGATCCTCGGCCCCGGGAAAGATCGGGATATCGCGCCCGGCCACCCGGCAGAGAACACTGGCCAGCATGGCCCGCTTTTCGGCCTCGCCGGTCACGGTGGTGATGCCCAGCAGGTCACATTGGGGATGGGCCAGCAGGTAAGCGAGGCAAACCGCGTCATCGACGTCCATCCCGATATCGGTGTCGAGCAGGACTTTTTCTTTCATCTTTTTCCCTCGTTTCTGGATTCAGCGCTCTTGCTCCTTAACGGGCGATCACCATTTTCCGGACCGCCACGCGGCCGGCGCTCTCCAGACGGCACCAATAGATCCCGCTGGCCAGGCCGGAGGCCTCGAAGGTCACGGCATGCGCGCCCGCTTCGCGATAGCCGTCGATGAGCCGGGCCACCTGTTCGCCAAGGAGGTTGAAAATTTGCAGGCGCACCGAGCCGCTGCGGTCGAGGTCAAAATGGAGTCTTGTAGCGCCATTAAAGGGATTGGGGTAGTTCTGCGCCAGAGAGAGCGACAGAGGGAGGGATTCCGGTTCCGGCGGATGGATGCCAGTAACCGTCACCGTATCGGCCAGCAGGTAGACCCGGGCCGTGAACTTGTCGAGCGTGACCTGGAGATTTTGCAAATCGGCCGGCTTGCCGGAAATTACCCCGCCGCCGGCCATTTCCGTGAGGTACCAGGCCCGGGTGGAGTCGAGATGAAGCGACGGGATCGGCAGATTCACGGTGGCATTCTGACTGCGGTCGCCCATATTGAGCAGGACAAAGAGGTTCTGGTCGCCCAGCCAGCGCCTGAAACCATAGAGGTAGGCGCCGGGAGTGATCGTCAGCTCAGAAAAGTTGTCGCTGGTGAGGGCCGGAAGCGCATGGCGCAATGCGATGAGCTGCTGATAAAAGGCATAGAGGCCCTTGCTGTCCTGTGCCGCGATCGGTTCACCGCGGCGAAAGATGGGCTCGCCGTAGTAGGGATGCGGCCCGGCATAGCCGATCTCCTGGCCATTATAGAGCAGCGGCAGGCCCGGCAGGGTAAATTCGAGGGTGGCTGCCATCCGGGTCACTTCGAGGGTATGGAAGCGGGCGAAGCGCTGGGTATCGTTGTTCTCGAGAAATCGCAGGATCTTTGCGCCGGGATGAAAGCCGGCGCCGCTGTTGGTGAGGGCATTATGCAAGCGGAAACTGCGGCCCTGCTGCCAGGAGTTAAAAATGGTGATATACTGCTCTTCCCAATAATCATGATAGAGGACCTGCCATGCCGGCTGCGAAACCCAGCCTTCATCGGCGCCCCAGTCGAACGCCGCATCAAAACGTTCCACGAATACATTCGCCGTAGTGGCCTTGTCTTCGGCCAGCAGCAAAAGCTCTGGCTTGATGGTTTTGAGCGCGAGGCGCAACTCGCGGGTATAGTCCGGACGTCGGGCGTTGACGCCCCAGACCGCGTCAAAGCGGTAGCCGTCCACATCGAATTCCCGAACCCAGTAGCTGCAGATTTCCGTCATCCAGCGGCGGACTTCGGGATGGTCAAAGTTGAGATTGGGCAGCTGGTCCCAAAAGTAATAGACGAATCCCTCGGGATGGAGGTTGTAATACTGCGAATAGGGCACCACTGGATCGGCAGCCGCATTGCGCTGGTAAAAGGTATAATAATGCGAATCGGTACCATAGCGAACCGCATCCCGGGCGTAGGGATGCATGATATCGCTGTGGTTGGGCACCATGTCGAGCAGCACGCGCAGGCCGTGCTGGTGGGCGGCGGCGACCAGGTGGTGCAGGTCAGCTTTCGTGCCCACATCAGGGCGAACGGCAAAGTAATCGGTGATGCCGTAGCCCATGCCGCCGATATCCCGGGTGCCGAAGATGGGCTGCAGCCAGAGCGCAGTGACGCCGAGCGCGGCAAGCTCGGGGATCCGGTCGGTGATATCCTGGAGCTTGCCGCCGGCGGCAAAATCGCAGGGGGTGATCTCGTAGAGCACAGCGGCGTCGATCCAGGCCGCGTGATCCGTGGCGATTGTAAAGGGATGGAGCCCGGTTTCGTCCAGGGTGACCAGGGTACGGACGCGGGTGCTCTCGCCGGCTGAGGTAGTGGCGTACAGGTTGAAGTAATACTCGCCGCGCCGGGTGAGATCGCTGAACACCACGGCGGTGGTGCTGTCCGCAGGCGAGGTGAAGGTCACCGCGGCCGGATTGGCGGCATCGGCCTCCCAGCGCCAGCTCAACGGCTCGTCGCCGGGATTGGCTTTGGCGCGGCCGAGCAGCCGGATTCCTGCGCCATCGGCTGTCGCCCAGGCCACGAGTTCGGGCCGCAAGAGATAGCCGAGGGTCAGGCGGAGGGTGTCGGAATAAACAGCCGTTCCGGCACTGTCGGCGGATATGACCAGGCAAGTGGTCCCCGGATCGAGGTGGAGGTCGACTGTAAAGAGCGAATCGGCGACTGCCAGGATGGCCGTCCGGCCGTTCCAGTGCAGTGCGGCTGAGGTGGCGGTAAAACCCTGCAGTCCGCCCGAGATGTGCTGTTCCTCTCCCCAGACCGTTGCATCTTTTTTATGCAGGATTATTTCTGCATGGGCCGTCAGAAATACGCCCAGAATACCCACTCCGGCCAAAAACCGTGCTGCTCTTCTCATTACACCTCGTTCGTACTAATACTTGCCATAACTTTGCGCCACTTCCACCATTTTAAAGAGATTGGCATCGGGGGTATCGCGGCCGCATTGGTCTCCGGTAGAGAGAATAAAGCCCCCGCCATCGCCCGCGTCATCGATGAGCCGTTTGCATTTTTCCTCAATCTCCGCCGGTGTGGCGCGCAGCATAAAGTTGGTGGTATTGATGTTGCCCTTGAGGCAGAGTTTCTTGCCGAAACGGCGCTTGATCTCCTTGAGGTTGACATTGCCCGAAGGCGGTTCTTCGAGCGGTTCGATCGAGGCGAGATCAGTCTCCGTGGCGACGATCTCCACCAGTTCATTGGAGCGGCCGCAGACATGGAGGTGGGAGACGATCCCGGCGGCCCGGCAGAGCGCCGCGGCTTGCTGGATAAAGGGGAGTTCGAACTTGCGGAAGAGACCGGGTGAGCTGACACTGAGGCTGGCGCTCGAGCCGCCGAGCATGATGACGTCAGCTCCGGCGTGCAGCATGGCGCGGACGTTGGCCAAGGCCCAGGCCATCCAGAACTCGTGGATCTCGGCGATCAAGCCGGGTTCCAGCATATAGTCGACGAACATCTGTTCAAAACCACCCTGGCGGTTGCGGAAGAACCAGTCCTGAAAGACCGGCACCATGCCCATATAGATGCCATGATCGCCGATCACGTGCTTGTCGCGATAGCTCTCCTCCCACGTCCAGCTGCTATCGCCCATCATCCATTTCAGTTTCTTGAAATCGGCCGCAAGCTCCTTGAGGGGCTTGACCTCGACCCAGGGCGGTTCATCCGCGAAGAAGAGCTCCGCCTCGGTCAGTTCACCGAGGGGCGTATGGCAGATGCGCCGGACCAGCCGGCCCTTGTCGCTCTCCTGGATGGTACTGGTGAATTCCGGCCGGCCTTCAGGGCCGATCTGCTTGAGTCCACCGTACATATAAAATCCGTCACAGTTGAAATACTGGATCGCCTTGACGTAGACCTCGCCATGGGTGGCGGAGGTCCAGCCGAAATGCTCCCGGCCGTCGAGGTGGATATCATAGAAGGGCCGGCCGTCGAGGCGATCCGGCACCATGACGGAGATATCAGGACTGACAGGCACATGATCCGCCTGTCCTCCCTGCATTGTGATCAGCAGCCTTTCTTTGGAAGTCATTGCCCAGTCCTTTCGCTATGGGGCCTTCGGTTCCAGCTTTGCAGCAAGGTTTCAAGACGCGTGTAGGAGCGTTTTGGGGAGCCATCCTCACGGATCAATCCGCCATTGAGGATGTGGGTGCGGAAATCGGCGAAATCGTACCAGTTGACCGCGCGGATTGCGGGACGGCTGTAATAAAGGGTATAGACCTGCTCGAGCCAGTCGGCCTGAAGCTCTTCATCCCAGGGGCGATGCCATTCATAGGGCTCAGCGGGCAGAGTCATCTTGCCGGAGGCCACCATCTCGGCAGAGGGCCCGGAAGTGGCTCCGAGTTCGGTGATGTAGATCGGCTTGCCGAATTGTTCAAAGCGTTCGAGCATGCGGACGATATCTGAAAGATCGCGGTGCGGGAAATAGACCTGGATGCCGAGGACATCGAATTCGACCCCCGCCTCGACCAGATCCTGGATGAATCGGTGCGGCGAGCGCAGCGGTCGGCCGGCAGGCTCCTTCTGGCGGGCCATATGGCCCCATGCGGCATATTCCGCCCAGGGTGCGCAGTTGTTGAGGATCCGGACCACCCGGGGATTGACCGCCCGGGTCGTATCGCAAGCGAGGCGGACGATCTCGACCGTCTCTTCCGGCGTATGGTTGTGGATGTTGGCCCAATCATGGTACTCGTTGACCACTTCCCACTGCCGCACCCGGTCGCCGTAATGACCTACGACATCGCGGGTATGCTTCTCCACATAACGTTTGAGTTGATCCAGGTTTTTGTTTTTAAGCCAGTCCGGGGTAACGATCGGGTGAAACCAGAAGAGTGGCCGGCCCTGGATGGTGATCTGCTCTTCCTCGAGCCAGCGGACAATATCCTCTTTCACGCCCCAGTTGTAGGCTCCTTCCTCGGGTTCGAAATGTTCATACCAGCTGTCCCAGATATAATGGGTGACCGTGGCGAAATTGAAGAGCTCCTTAAAGCGTTGGATGAACTCCTCGTGCTTGATCCAGATGAATTGGCGGGTTTCGCAGCCGAACCAGAAGGGCTCTGAGCGCGCAGCACGGGCGATGTCATGGCGGGCTTTTTCCAGCTCCATCCGCTCGCCCGCGTGCAGGGCATAGTAAAGCGAGCGATCCGCCAGCTGTGCGGCTGCTTCGCCGTCAGCGGCTTTGCGGTGCGAATCCTCGAGCAGCTCTTCGGAGAGCGCGGTGAGGTGCGTCACCTCGGCCGAGAAGCGGCATCCCCCCTGCTCATAGCGCCGCCGGACGGCACGGTTGCGCAGCACCCGGCTGCGGGCGAATTCATGATTGAGGTTGTAGCGGCCGCTATCCTCCGGCGCATAATAGTCGCCGCCGTTGTCCGCAGCGAGATAGAGATAGCCGAATCCCTCGACGTACCAGCGCGCATTTACAGAAAAGCGGCTCTTGCTCGCACCGGCGGGGATGACGACCCCGTCACGGTCGACCCGGAGGGCGGAGACAAAAGGATCCTCCCGCTCATCCGCCAGATACGCCGAGGTAAACTCGGGCATCCAGGGATGCGGATAGGGACGAAAAAGGAGATCGCCGGGAGGTTTCGCAAAGAGGGCGCCCGGCCCGGAAAAAGCGCCGCTGAGGACGGCCGCTGCACCCAGACCGCCGGTTCTCAGAAAATCCCGCCGCGACAAGGGAGTCATATCAAACCTTTCCTGCGGTGATCCGGTGAAATTGCTGTTTCAAGGCGAGCAGGCGCTCAAATCCCGCTTTCTTTTCGCCCTGAGGCGAGCGCAGCAGGCCGCCGTTCTTGAGATAGCCATATGGATCGACCAGGTCGTACCAGTTGGCCGCCTCAATCCAGGGCTTGCTGAAGGCGATACTGAATATCGCCTCCAGCCAGTCGGCTTGCAGTTCCTCATCCCAATGCCGCAGCCATTCACAGGGCTGCGCTGACCAGGGCAGGATTTCCTGATCGGCGAATTCCATGGTCACTCCCGCCGAGGGCGAACCGACCTCGGTGAGGTGAACGGTCTTGCCCAACCCCTGGTAGCGCTCGATCATTTCGACACAGTCGGCGAGAAGCTGTTTGGTAAAATACATCTGCACGCCGGCGATGTCGAAATCGACGCCCGCCTCGACCAGCTGCTTGACGAATTGAAAGGGAGTGCGCTGCGGGAACCGGGCAACCCGGTCACACCATTTTCCCATCTGTACATATTGCGCGAAGGGACAGCAGTTATTGATCAGCAAGCGAATATCGGGATTGGTATCCCGGGCTACGTCGCAGGCGAGCCGCGTCAGCTCGATGGTCTGCTCATGATTGAGTTCCAGCTCATTGGCCCAGTCGTGCAGCTCGTTGACAACCTCCCATACTGCGATCCCGTCGCCATAGTGGCCGACCACCTCGCGCACATGCCGCGCCAGGTACTCTTTCATCTGGGCGTAGCTCTTGCGGGTCAGCCACTCCGGTGTAACCCATCGGTGCAGCCAGAGCAGGGGCCGGCCTTCCACGGTGATATCCCGGCTGCGGAGGGCTGCCACCAGCCGGTCGCGCTCGGCAAACTGCTTGTGCCCCTCCTCCGGCTCAAAGTTATGGACATCGCCGATGAGGTAATGGGTGATGGTCGCATAATTAAAGAGCTCGCTGAATCGCTCCAGGAAAAGGCTTTCTTCCATCTGGAAAAAGCCCCGGCTGTCACATCCCAGCAGAAACGGAGGCCGGCCGGTGGAGCGGGCGATGTCGAAGCGCGCCTTCTCGATCTCGAGCAGATCGCTGGCAAAAAGGCCGTATTTCAGAGCCTGCTGGCTGTATTGCGCGCATTGTTCCGGATCGGCCTCGGTGCGGTTGGCATCATCGAGATAGGTACGGGAGAGATCCAGGAACGCGGCCAGTTCGCGCGATGGCGTCCAGCCGGTTTTGCAGAAAGCGTCATACCGCTTTGTGTTATGGGCGACTCGGCTGATCGCCAGTTCGTGGTTGAGATGGAGCCGGCGAATCCCCGCCGGAGGCAAGCGATAGAATCCCGAGCCGGCATCCACCTTCATATAGAGATAGCCATAGCCTTCTACCTTCCAGCGGAGGTTGATGGCGAACCGGTCGTGACCTTCCGGGGCGGAAATTTCGATCCCTTCGCGGGTGAGCCGGATATCCGAATGAAAGGTATCCCCTTCCTCATCACTGGCGTAGACGAAGGAATCGAGATGGGGCCCGGGGCCCTTTTGCACCAGCCAGGGTTTGAGTATCAACGTACCGTTGGACATGGAATCTTCCTCATGCGGGGTTCAGGGACGGGCAAGCGCGGCCCACTGGTTTTTCAAATTGAGCAGCCGGTCGAAGCCCGCTTTCTTTTCCCCTTGCGGCGAGCGCAGCAGGCCGCCGTTCTTGATAAAGGCAAAGGGATCGACAAAATCATACCAGTTGACGGCCTCGATCCAGGGTTTGCTGTAGGCCAGAGTATAGAGGTTTTCGAGCCAGTCGGCCTGGAGCTCCTCATCCCAGGGCCGGTGCCAGATATAGGGCTCTTCCGGGAAGCCGAGACGCCCGGTCATCACGGAATCCTTGCTGGGACCCGAGGAGGCGCCCACCTCCGTCAGCTGCACCGGACGGCCGAAGGCCTGGAGGCGCTCCACCAGCAGGGTGATGTCCTGCAGATCGCGGTAGGGAAAATACATCTGCTGCCCGGTGATGGTGAAATCAACGCCGGCGCTGACCAGATCGCGCATGAACTGGTTCGGGGTGCGCTGGCGGTAGCGGGCCGGCCGTTCTCCCCATTTTTTCAGCTGGACATACTCGGCATAGGGGCAGCAGTTGTTGATCAGCCGGTGCACGTCGGAATTGGTGGCTTTGGCGACCTCGCAGGCGAGCCGGGTGATCTCGACGGCCTGCTCAGGAGTGACCTCGATCTCGTTCGCCCAATCATGGAATTCATTGACCACCTCCCAGGCATACATACCGTCTCCATAATGGCTGACCACCGTACGGGTATGCTCCTCGACGTACTTGAGCACCTGGTCGAAGGATTTGTTGCGCAGCCAGTCCGGGGTGACCGAATGATAAAACCAGAAAAGCGGCCGGCCCTCGACGGTGATCTGGCGCTCGCGTAGGGTGTTGAACAGGGCAGTGCGCAGAGCGAACTGCTTCTTGCCCTCCTCCGGCTCGAAATCCTCAAAATAGCCGGACTTGAGATAATGGGTGATGGTGGCATAGTTGAAGAGCGTGGTAAACCGCTCCATGAAGAGCTCGGTATCCATCTGAAAATAGCCGCGGGCATCGCAGCCTATGAAGAAATTCGCGCGATAGCCGCGCTGCAGGATATCGTACTCCGCCCTCTCCACTTCCAGCTTTTCCCCTGCGGTCATGGCATAGAGCAGTGCTGTCTGCGCGGAGCGGGCGCAGGCCGGGGCATCGTTCTGTCTCTTGGCGGCATCCTCGTAATACGATTCCGCGATGCCCAGCAACCCCTGTACCTCCCGCGAGGGTTTCCATCCGCCCTGCTGGAGCAGCGAGAGGCGCCTGCGGTTGCGCAGCACCCGGCTCCTGGCCAGTTCAAAGTTGAGGTTGAGCTGAAGCGTTTTACCCGCGGGAGGCAATTCATAAAAGGCGCCGCCGTTATCGGCGGTGATATAGATGTAGCCGAAGCCTTCGACATTCCAGCGCACGTCGATGCCGAATTTCCGTACGCCCATCGTGTCGGAGATCCGAACCCCCTCCCTGGCGGCAGTGATATTGGTATAGATGGCATCCCAGTTTTCGTCGCTGGCATAGGCCCAATCCAGCAGGTGCGGCCCGACCCCTTTCTGGACGAAATGGGGCTGAAAGAGCAATTCTCCCCGGGCAGTGGCCACATGGGTACGGTCCTGGGTGAGGACCAGGGGGGCGGCGAAAATCTTGCCGGCGCCGAGCGCTGCGCCGAGAGTGCCAGCGGCAGCCGTGCCAAGGAATGATCTCCGGTTCATGCGGATCTCCTCAATGAGCGATTCTGATCTGTATCGGCTGGCCGGTGTAGTCGACCAGGGCGTCCAACTGCGCTGCCGGCGCGTGCTGTAGCGGCAACGGAGCAGAAGAGCAGCAAACACGCGGCTATGCAGCGAGCACCTTTAATCGGTCACCTCCCCCCGGGGGAGTTGCAGTACACCGCCGGCGGTGATCTGCTCGTGATGCAGCGCGAACACGGCCAGGGGTGCGCCGTTGAGCAGAATGGGACCGGTTCCAGCGAAAGCCGTGATCGTAAAGGTGCCACCTCGCCCATAGCGCGGGTCAAGGTGAATCACGGCGCGGTCGAAGAGCGGCGCGTTGAGGCGGTACTCCGGCGCGCCCGGGCAGAGGGGATAGAATCCCATGGTCGCGAAGAGGTACCATGCCGAAATCGCCCCGCAGTCGTCGTTGCCGGGCAGCCCGTCCGGGCGGCTGCTGAAGGCCGAGTGCCGCAAGCCTGCGACGATTTGCCGGGTCCGGTATTCCTGGCCCGGAATCCAGGTAAAGAGCCACGGGTAGCCGATATCCGGCTCATTGGTGATGGTAAAGCGGTCCTCCCTGAAACACTCTTCGAGCTTGCGGGCGAAGGGAGCCGGGCCGCCGAAAAGTTCGATCAAGCCAGGCACGTCATGCGGGACAAACCAGGTATAGTTCCAGGCGTTGCCCTCGACATATCCGGGTCCGCCGGAGCCGCTCCAGGATCCCGAGCCCTCGGTGGCCAGGGGATCAAAGGGCTCGAGCCAGGTTCCATCCCGCCGCTTCGGCCGCAGCAGCTGCAATCCGGGATCGAATAGATGGCGGTACCAGAGTGAGCGCTCCTCCAGTTCTGCGGCCTCAGCGCTGTGGCCGGTCTGGCGGGCCAGCTGAGCCAGCGTCCAATCGGAATAGCAATACTCCAGGCTGGTGGAGACCGGTCCCCAGACCCACCAGGCGGCAGCGGTATCCTGTTCGCAGGGGATATAGTGCCAACGCAATTGCTCGTGGTAGCCCGCGCGGATGGGCGGGGCTTCCTCTCCCGGTCCTAAAAAGACAGGTTTGCGCGCGGCCTCCCAGGCGGCCGCGCCATCGAAATCGCGCAGGCCTTTCACCCAGGAATCGGCCAGGACCGGTCCGGCGCCATCGCCCACCATCATAAAGGTTTCATTGCCGGCCAGCTCCCATTTAGGCAAAAAGCCGGATTCCCGGTACATATCCAGCATGGTGCGGACGATCTCGGACTGCCGTCCGGGGTAGAGCAGCGTCAGCAGCGGATGCAGAGTGCGGTAGGTGTCCCACAGAGAATATACCGTGTAGCGGTTCCGGCCATGGTAGCGGCCGATGCCGCTGCGGCCCATCAGGGGATAGTCGCCATTGACGTCGCTGATGAGGTTGGGATGGATCAGGGCATGGTAGAGGGCGGTATAAAAGGCCATCCGCGCATCGGCCGTGCCTCCGCTGACCTCGACCACGGCGAGTTCCTTTTGCCAGGCATCACACGCCTCCCGCCGCACCCGTTCAAAGTTCCAACCGGGAATCTCCGCATCCAGATTTTCGCGGGCATTGGCGACGCTGACATAGGAGATGCCGATCTTGAGCAGAATCGGCTGGTTTTTGCGAACCTGGAGGCACACCCAGGCGCCGAGCGGCGTCTCCTCCCCCGCCGCTTCGCTTTGCTGCTGCAGCGCCTCGCCCTGCCACAGGCCTCGCGCAGAGGGGGAGGCATCGAGGCGGGCCGAAAAATAGATACGGTGGCGGTTGGTTTCGCCGCAAAAACCTCCACCGATGTTATAGCCCTCGATGGCGCCGGCCTCATCCAGGCGAACCAGACCACCGCCGACGCGGCTGAGATTTCTGCCCACATCGATGAGCAGATTGAGCTCGCCCGATTCCGTTGGCATAAAGCGCAACAGACCGCAGCGGTCGCTCGCGGTCACTTCAACGCGAACGGCCGGTTCCCTGAGCATACAGCGGTAATACCCGGGGGCGGCCTCCTCCGCTTTATAGCGGCATTTATAGGCCTCTGGATCGACCGCGACCGCGCGGCGTGAGGGCACGACCAGGATACTGCCGAGATCGGCGCAGCCCGTGCCGCTGAGGTGGACCATGCCAAAGCCGTAGAAAAAGGGGGCGCCATGCAGATAGCCCGAGGGCGAACCCGGAGCGGTATGGGGGCTGACTGAGACCATGCCCCACGGGCGCACCGCGCCGGGAAAGGTATTGCCTCCCCCTGCGGTGCCAATGAAGGGATTGACCCAGCGGGTCAACGGCGTCTCCTTGGCGACGGCCTGCGCGCCCGACAGGAAGCAGGCCGAGAGCCCCAGCGCGAGGCCGAGGGAGAACAGTTTGCGACGGTCGGATTTATCGGCCGCGCTGAAAATACTGATAGTGCTCGCAACGATAGAGTGCATAGCTACAATCTTTCGCAAGGTTTATCGGCCCTGGCGCTGAAACCGCTCATACCGCCCGCAATGATGGAGTGTATAGCTTCCATCTCTCGCATGGTTTATCGGCCCTCGCGGAGGAAATGCTCATAACGCTGCCGGTACTCCTGTTTATACGCATCGACCGCCTGCTGATAGCTGATTTCAGGGCCAGGCGTCGTCTTGCTCCACTGGATGAGAACCGCTCTGCTCCCGGCAGGTACCTGAACCGCGCCGGCGTACGGGCGCACGCGCCGCCCGTCGGCTTCGATCCACTCTATGCTGGCGAACCAGGGGAGGTGGATGATCATCCGGGCCGGTTGTTGCCGGAACCGGTTATCGAGACGCATCCGGACGCCTGTCTCTGTGAAGGTGCAGGTGAAATTGACCTCACCGAAAAGCGTCGGAGCGCGGCGCACCGCCAGTGAATCGCCGGGCCGGGTCCAGACCGGCGATACCAGCGAGAGCAGATGGAGTTCCTGCCCCTCCTCCCGCACCAGCATATCGCGCAGCAGGGTCCGGTACATCGCGCCGAACCAGCCGTGCGGGGAGAGGTTCATGCCGAAATCACGATCGGCCCAGGGACGGATCGAGTATTCAAAGCCGGCGTGCGTGGCACTGGTATGCATCAACACGGCATAGAACTCGTGCAGCGCCGTCTCCTGCTCGCCGCGGACGAGTTCACTTTCCGTATTTTGGAGGGTCAGATAGTGGTGGAGATAGCGCCCGGCATCATAGGTCATCAGGCCTTCCTGATATTTGGCGCGGGTGGCTTGCAGGGTTGCGGTCACCCGCGGATCGAAGGGCTTGAGGAGCACCTCGGGCGTCAGTCCCATCATATTGCCCCAATCGTTGCCGCCGAGTGAATCGAGTCCCGGCGGAATGTATCCGCCGCTGCGGGCGGTCATGACCGCCAGACGGCGGTTCAGGGCGCGGAAGAGATCGTCATATTCGCGGCGGAAGCGCTGCGCCTCCGCCTTTTTCCCCAGGCCCTCCGCCATACCGGCCGCCTGCCGCAGCCCGATCAGGGCCCAGAAATTGTGGCCGGTGACGTGGCCGGTGATCTGCTCGTTGTCGCCCGGCGTTGTCACCGGCAGAAGATGCCAGGGCTCGGTCTGGCGGATGTTGTGCAGCCAGTCGACCGCGCGTACCACCGCGGGCCAGACCTTTTCGGCAAAGGCGCGACCACCGGTGAGCTGATAGTGCTGCCCGTAGGCCCAGAGCGTCTGCCCCCAGCCGTCATATTGCCCGCCCTGGCTGACAAAGTTGCCGTCTTCTCGCTGCCAGCGCGGGAAAAAATCGAGGCACTGCCGGGCGATCTCATGGTAGCCGGAGAGATCGTACATGCGGACAAAATAGGCGGCATCGCGCAGCCAAAACTGATCGTACTGGAATTCATTGACTTTCTGGATGTAAAAGCTGTCGACCTTGTCGCGCGCGATCAGAGCATAGATCAGATTGGCCTTGAAGGTATCGGTCACCTTGCTTTCCGGGAGCGAGATCTCAAGGCCGCGGGCAAGGAGGGCCTCCCAGAAGGCGACCGTCCGGTTAAAATAGTCGTCGAAGGAGGCGGCGCGCATCTGCGCCACCACCGCTCTCTGCAGCGGTTGCGGCTCATAGGGCATTTTGAAATCGAGGCTGACCGATTCTCCCGCCTCGAGCGGCAGGCGGTAGCGGACGATGCCGGCGGGGGTGGTCGGCAGGATATAGAGCCGGTTGGGGGCCAGCGCGGGCGCTTCGTTGTAGCCCATCTTGAGGGTCATCAACCGCTCGTGCTCGGGAGCGGCCGGGAAGAGATAGAGCACACAGCTGTCGCGCAGCACCGCATCATCGGCAAAGGCATATTCCCACTGCTGTGAAAACTCCGCGCCGGCTTGTTCATAGCCGCCCCATTGTTCTGCGGTGGCGGGCCGGCCGAAACGGTTGTCGCCCACGCCCCAATCGGTGTTGGCCTCATTCTGGTAGCGGATGGCGGTGCTGAAAAAAGCGGTACGTTTTTCAGACAAAGAGTTGCTGATCCGGACGCGGATGAAATTGATCAGCGGCGACTCCGGCCGACCGTCCAAGGTCGCGGCGAAAAGGGTAAAATGATAGTCGATGCCCGAATTCCGGCAAGTATACTCCAGGATGGGCAGATAGCCTTTATAGAGGGTTTTGACGCGCTGCTGCAGCGGCTGAGGCGGATTTCCGGCGAAAAAGATCATCTCGCCCCATCCGGTGAAGAGATAGCCCTCCGGCGAGACCAGGGTTCCTTCGCGGCCATCCATCACCCCGATGACGTCGGTGGGCTGGCTGAAATAGCAAAAGGATTCACCCTTCCGGTCGATCTCCGGATCCACCATCTGCGCCACTGCCAGGCGAGGAAAAAGAACGGCTGCGAGCAGGAGTGTCCATACCCATACCCGATATCTCATGCCGTTTGAATTCCAAACCATTACCGAATATCTCATGCCATTTGTATTCCTTTTCATTGCGGCAAGGTCCATTCTTCGAGGCTGACGCGGATCGCGACCGAACCGGCTTCCTTGCCGCCGATGACCGCCTTCCACTCGATCTTATCCCCCTCCCTACTGCTCTTTTGCGGGGCGAAGAGAAAGGTCTGCACCGGACGGGTCTCGCCGGGGGCCAGGGCATAGATGGCTTCGCCGGCGACGCGTTGCCAGCCCGTGCCGGTTTGTGCGGTCAATTCGACCCGGACGGAATCCGCAGCGGGATTATGCAGGAGCAGCGGAATATGGAGATAGCCGCCGGCGTTGATCGTCACCTCGGGCTGCACCAGAGGGGCGACTGCCTCAATGCCATGCGCCCGCCAGAACTCCTCGTAAAAAGCGAAAATGCCGCCCAGTTCGAGTGTGCGGATCGGGGTCCGCGGCCGGTAACCGGGTGGCGGTGCATAGGGGACCGCTCCGGGCAAAAGGTCCGAAAAGAGATCCGCGTCAGGGCGGCAGGGCACAACGGATTTGCCGAAGATCAGCTGGAAACCGGCAATTCCGTCGATGAAGCGGCTCCACTCCCCACTCTCCTCGGCTTGGAGGGCAGTCTCACAGACGTCGGCTTGAGTTCGATGGGGCCGGTGCAGCGGCGCAGCGAGCTGGTAATAGGGCACCTGCCGGGAGGGCGAGATCGACCGGACATCCAGGCTAGGGCCGACGGCGGGCAGAGGATGGGCGGCATCCGAGAAAAAGAGAATTTTCTTCGGCTGCCAGGGCTGCAAGCCCTCCGTGAAATTGTTGATATCCCCAGGCTCGCGCGCCGGAGCAACCTGTGCCGGGAACCGCGTCGGGTCGCCGGCGCAATCAAAGGCCTCGACGGCGAGCACGCCGGCCGCCTGGTGATCGCCATGGTTTTCGCCGGCCACATAGTGAGGCAGCCAGGTGAGGATGATCTCGGGGCGGGTGAGGCGCGCCAGCCGCACTACCTTTTCGAGATTGGCGCCGTGGCCCCATGCAGACAGGGAGTGAAAGAGATCCTGGCCTGGGGTGTCGATGCCATCCAGGAACCATATCAGATCGATGCCGAGGGCCGAGGCCGCCTGGCGCGCTTCGATCTCGCGGATCGCGCCCATGGCGCGGGATTGCTCGAGGCCGTACGAGTTGCCCCCGCCTTCGCCGCGGTTAAGGTAGAGGATAGCGACCTTTTTGTGCAGATCATAGATGGCGCGGGCCAGCCAGCAGCCGACGGCGGTTTCATCATCCGGATGGGCGACGATCAGCAGAATGTCCGCCTTCATCCGTGGATCCGGCGGCAGCGGCGCCGCGGCCAGGGGAAGCTGTCCGGCCTTCAACCAGCCGGCGGCCAGCAGGATGAGAACAAGAGCGTGAAGGGATTTCATGCGCGTTTCCTTAGTCTTGGGATATCCGCCGCGGCTCATGGACCATGAGCAGGAGCCAGGTGAGCGCAAGCAGGGCGAAGCAGCCCGCGAGAATGAAGAGGATTTCGTAGCCGAAGCGATTGACCAGCCATCCCCCGGCAATCCCGGCGAGGATGAAGGGCGTCGAGATCAGACTGGCCAGGGCAATATAGGTCGGCCGCTGCGCTTCGGAGCAGAATTCGGCGATGATCGGCAATCGCGAGATCTGGGTCAGGGCGGCGGCCAGGGCCGATGCGACGAAGACCAGATAATAGACTCCGATGCTCCGCGCCACCAAGGCCAGGCCGCAGGCCACGGCCATGCAAAGCGCCGACACGCAGAGGTTGATGCGCTGCCCATGATGGTCCGCCAGGTAGCCGAAGAAGAGCGTCCCGGCGATGGTGCTGGCCATCATGATCGCCGTAAAGATCCCGGCGGCTGAATCATGCAAGGAAAATTTTGCGAGGGCATGGACTGTGAAAAAGGCATTGGCCATCACCGCGAGATATTGCAGCGCATCCGCGATGAGAAAATGGCGGTAGTTGCGCTCGCCCCGTAGTATCCCGGGCAGCGAGCGGAGATACTCCCCCAACTGCACCGGCGCCTTTTCGATCCGGCCGCGCGGCTCCTTGAGGAGGGTCAAAAAAGCCCAGGAGGCCATCATGGCGGCAAATGCCAGCAGAAAGAGCAGACCGAAATTGGCCGGAAAGGCGATGATTTCGAGCAGTTTTTTGGCCACTATGCCGGCGACGATCCCGAGAATGCCCCCCAGAATCAGCCGCAGCGCGAAGAGCCGGCCGCGCCAGACCACCGGGGTGACCTTGGCGAGCAGGTCGAACCAGACCGGGAGATTAATGCTGCCGGCTACGGCCGCCGCGGTGAAAAGCGCGAGAAAGAGCAGAACCCCGGCTGCCGGACTGACCCGCCCGAGGATGAACCAGCAGAGCAGGGCCATTAATAACCAGGGCAACCGCTGAAAGAGTGAGGTTTTCAAAAAGAACCGTTTCTTGAGGCGCAGGCCCTGAACCTGGCTGGCTATGAGGATTTGCGGCAGATTGAAGCCCAGCATCCAGAGCACCGGGATCAGGCCGATAGCGATGTTGCCGCCGCCGATCTTTTTGACAAAGACCGGCAACAGCGTCTGCTGCGTGATGAAGGCCAGACCGAACGAATAGAACGCGCCGTCCATCACATTGACGATAAAATTGCGGTTCTGAATCCTGGTTTGCCGCTGCCTCACCGCGGCGTCACTGCTAGCGCCCACAATACACCCTGACCTCTTTGGGGGCCAGATCCACGGCCGTTCGCGACCCATCCCCTTCCGGCTGAAAGGCCAGCTCCTCCCCGGTAAATTGCTCCAGCAGCGGGCCCCGGATGGGTTCCGGCAGGGTGATATCCGCATGCGCGGGCGCCTCCCGCAGATTCTGGAGGATCAGCATCGTGCCGCCACGGGTGTCGTGCAGCGTGTCGACGCGGACCGGTGCGGGACCCTTCACCACCGGCCGCCGAATCGGAGCAGCCATCTCGACCAGACTGGCGATAAAATCGCTGTTGCCGGCAGCCCGGGTGCGATTATAAGCCAGACCGACATAGGAGCCCATGAGGATGGCCTGGCCCTTGCCGAAGGTCGCCCGGGTGACGGCCGCCGCACCATCAGCGAAGCGTCCCAGGACCTCCGCTCCTTCCACGAACAAGCTCTCCTGGATCAGGCTGCCGCGGATGGTTGCCCCCGCTTGCTGCCAGGGCAGATCGTGCTCGATGTGGATCAGCGCCTCCCCCTGGCCGGCCGGTGCCACCACACCCTGTCGCACCTTGAAGAGTTTCTCGAGGCCGTATCCGGGGACAATTTTTTCGTGATGGCCGTGCTCGCGGTTCCAGCCGGCAAAGCAAGCCTCCCCGATCAGGACGCCGCCCGCCTCCACCCACGCCGCCAGCGCCCTGCACACCTTTTCACCCAAAAGGTACGGGAAAGGGACATAAACCACCCGGTAGCGCTGCAAAATATCCTGATCAAATTCACACGGGTGGATAAAATCGATGACATAGTTGTGCTCATACAAAGCCCGATGGGTGCCCAGCAGCGAATCGGTGACATTCTTCTCGTTGCCGGTGGCCGCCCAGCAAAAGATCTGGTTTTCGGGATGATAGAGCAGGGCCACCTCGGCGCGTCGCGGGCGGGCGTCGAGCAAAAAGCCGGCCTGGTTCTGCAGGACACGGCCCACTGCCGCATAGGCCTGGAGCCACGGAGTCTCGCCGCCGTCCAGCCAGGTCAACCCCCAGGCCGGGGCCTCCCGGCCGAGGATCTCCGGGCGATACTGCCAAAAAATGAATCCCTTCTGGTTGCCGGCGACCCCGCTGAAAATGAAGCGCTTGACGTCGTTGGCGTCGATGGGCCGCGGCAGATCGAGGGTATAGCCCGGCAGCATCAGCATCTCGGCGGAAACGACCGGCTTGTCCTTCGCGCACGAACGCAGCACATCGATCATCATCGCGTCGTCCATCTGGGTGAATCCGTGGAGATCCCCGTACTGTCCGACATTCCAGGGATCGTTAGCGGTGGAAGTGATCGGGAATCCCTGAATAAAGACGTGATGGCACATGAGGGGATGGCGGCCCTGATCGATCGCACGGGCCGTCTCAAAGCGGCGTTTGACGTTGGCGCCGAGGGTATCGACGAAAAAGAGGCGCCAGTCGATCAGGTCGTTAAAGGTATTGCGGGTGAGCGGAATTTCCGTCTCGGCGAAACTGCGGTAATTTCGGTTCCAGGACTCGTTCAACGCGTTGATGGATTGATATTTCTGCTCCAGCCAGAGGCGGAATTTGGCCTGGCAATAGCTGCAATAGCAGAGCATGTCGCCCATTCTGTTGGCGTCATCCGCGAAAAGGCGCATCTCGGCCATGCTGGAGGTGAGTTCCGGCTCACTGCCGACGTTCCAGATCTCCAGGGCGGGATGATCCTGGTAGCGGCGGACCGTCTCTTCGAGGAAGCGGAAGAAATGGGTCATGACGCCGTCGTGATTGAAGCAGTAGCCCAAGCCGCCGATCTGACGGTGGGGCTGGGTTTGCGGCCCGATGCGGCGGCCATCGCAGGTCACCATCGAGGCATCCGGATAGGTGCGGTAGATCCAGGCCGGAGCGACATCGAAGATGGTATTGAGCATGACCCGCAGATGCTGGGCCTGGGCAAGGTCCATCAACCGGTCGATATCCTCGAACCAGAATTCATTCTCAGCGGGATGATTCCAGCGCCACTGAACCCAGAATTTAATGGTATTGAATCCCAGTTCCGCCATGCGGTGCAAGTCGTGCTCCCAATCCTCCGGATGGGGAGACGGGGCGCGGTAATACTGGCTGCCGAAGGGGATATACTCTGCTTTTAACAGGGAACGCATCTCGATGGGCCCTCAGATAATGAAGGGCGTCAGGTGCTGCCGCCCCAGGATCAATCCACGTTTGATCTTTTCCTCGCTCCCCTCCCAAACCGGGTCCTCGTGTTCGATCGAAAGGGCATGGTCGTAGCCGCATTCCTGCAAGGTGGCAATGAAGCGGCTCCAGTCGATGGCCCCCAGGCCGGGCAGCCGGTATCGCCACCAGCCCGATTTCCAGGGCTGGGGATCGATCTGGGTTCCCAGAATGGAGTGCTGCTGGCGCCCAGAGGTCAGGATTTCGGTATCCTTGGCATGGGCATGAAAGATCCGCGGCGCAAAGTCCCGGACCGCCTGGAGAGGATCGATGCCGAGCCAGTAGAGATGCGAGGGATCGAGGTTGAGTCCGAAATTCTCCGCCGGCACTTCATTGAACAAGGCGCTCCAGAGCTCCGGCGAAAAGGCATAATTGCCGGGGAATCCGAACCGGACCCAATGTTCCATCGGGCAATTTTCGATCATCAGCCGCACGCCGCGGTCGGCGGCATACCGGGTCATCTCGCGAAAGATCGTGCCGGCTTCCTTGATGTTTTCCGCCGGCGAAAGGTCCGGCCGGCCGCCGACAAAGGTTCCCACCAGCCCGGCGTCGAGCAGGGCGGCGGCATCGATCACCTTGCGCAGGTGTTGATGAAAGCTGCGCCGCTGTTCCGCGTCGGGATGAAGATTATTGTCGTAATAGGCAAGAGCGGATATCGCCAGGCCGTGCCGGGCGAAAAGGGCCTTGATCCGCGCCGCCTCGGCGCGGTCCATGCGGGCGGCGTCGATCTGCCGCGCCTGATAGTCGCGGTCCGATGCCACCGGCCAAGCGGCGAGCTCAAGCGCCTGAAAGCTCGCGCCGGCGGCCCAGGCGAGCAGATCCTCCAGAGGGAGGTTGGGCAAACAGGCGGTTAAAAAACCTAACTTCATGGTACTATCTCCTTATATCGGAAATCCGGGTTACTCCCGCCGCGGCAGGGTGCGGGCGCGCTCGATCATCGCCCAGGTCTCGGGCAGATCCAGCGGCTGTTTATGGTCATACAGGCACAGGGCAGGGATCACCCCGAGTTCTGCATAGGCTTTTTCCTGAAAGGAAAACAGCGGATGCGAGGGGTGCCGCGTCAGCAAGTGCGCAGTGATCAAGCAGTAGGGGCTGAAGAGGTGCATGGAGACCGGGTGGGCAAAACGCCAAGAGGTTTGCCCCTCCATGCCGTGAATTTCGGTGAGGCTGTCGAGGCCATGGATTTGCGCCATGGGAAGGGGGTTGAGCACCTGTTCGTGGAGGCCCTCGCCGGCGAAGAGAATCTCCGGAAAGGCCTGCTGCAGCCGGCGAATGTGGCTGCGCATCCCCGCGACGAAATTGGGCCCCTGGCTGACATTGAAGGCGAGAAGGGTCTGATCGAGGAAAATGCCGTCGACCTGATAGGTCTGGATAAGTTCACCCAGGACGCTGGTCATCAAATCGCCCCAGGCCTTGACCCCGGGATTGATGTAGGCGAAATAGGGCTCCGCCAGCCATTCGCCATCCATGTCCAGGCCCCATCCCTGCGGCCGGCCGAAGCAGTCGACCACCCGATGCCGGGCAAAATCAGCAAAAAGGGGATGGTTGAAGGTCATAGCCAGGACATTGGTGTGGATCATCACCCGGTACCCCAGACGATGCGCCGTCTCGATCAGGCGGCCAAATTCACCGGCGCCACCGCACTGCGGACTGGGGTGATAATCGGGAGCATGGGAATCGATGCCATGCTCGGCAAATCCCGGGAGGTAAACCAGCGTCGCCGCCGGATCGTGCAGCTTCGACCACTCCTGCAGCCGCTCCGCCATCTGGGCAAAGGTATGCATCGGCTCGAGGCGGTCCCGGCGTGCGCCCCACATCTCCAGGATGAAATTGATGCCCCGAGCCCAGGCAGGAAAGTTGTTTTTCTGCGCCAGCGGTTTCAGATTGAAGGCCTGTTCCATCCATTGGCGATGGCGTTCGACCGGGATCTGCCACCCCCCGGAGAAACCATCCAGCCACCAGTCGACAGCCATCTCGTTGGCAAAGGGGGCAGGCGTTTCAAAGCCATAGCTCCAGGCGAAGCCATCAGCGTGCCTCCCGACCCGCAGCAGCTTGAGATCGGCGCTCTCATCCTGTGACGAAAGCCAGAGGCCGCTCTCCTGCACCGTTCCAATGACGAACTGCGCATTCCACCAGAAGGGATACTTGTAGCTCAGGACGGTCTCTGCCGGCATGGCCGCGGTGAGCCGTTGTCCGCCCAGGGCGGGAATGATGACCTCTTCCAGATCCAGACCCGAGATCCGCCATTCGATCAGCCAGATCGGCTCGGGCGCAGCGGCCTCCAGATGAAAATGGATACCGGCCTCGCTGGCGTCGAGGCGAAGCTCCGCGCGCCAGGCGCCGCTGTCATCAGCGAAAAAGAGCTGCGCATGTCCTCCGACGCCGTTGCTGCGGCGTGTGCAGGCGAGCAGCACCGGTTCAGAGACCGCGCGCGCGGTACGGATCAGCAAGCTCTGGCGGCCGCCGTTGCACAGGCAGACGCCATCCGGAGTCTCTATCCGGGTGATGACATCGGGCTGTTCGCCGAAGAACAGTGAGAGTTTTGAATTGCCAATCATCATCGGGGTGCGTCTTTCACACGGAAATCTCAAGCAGCGGGATCTCTTTCTTCTCCACATCCTGGGCTGGCGTATGGCGGCGGAATATCACCCAATAGGAGGAACGTTCGCGGCCGTCGGGCAGGCAGGCGCCGTGCCAGATGCCGGGATCGATCACCACCGCTTGTCCCACCTCCACCCGGAAGGCCGCCGCCTTGCCCGCTGCATCACCATCGCGCAGCAGCGGCAGGATGAAGGGGGCATCGATGGGAATAAGGATCTCCGGGGTGCGCAGGTGGCGCTCCATGGTGGCGAGACCAGCTGCGGGCGTCCGGAAAACGGTGCAGATGCCGATTTCGGTCTCTCCGTCCACCGTATAATGCGCCAGATCGGACCAGAACTGATAATCGGCGGCGTGGGAGGTCGGCGCCGCCCCTGAGAGCTGGGCCAGACGGCCGAAGGCGGCGAAGCGCTCCGGCGTGGCCGGCTGTATAGTGACTTGGATCATGAAATGCTCCTTGAGCCCCGCTGCTCAGACGGGATATTCATTGCAGAGAGAGTACAGGGGCGCTTCATCCTCCTCGATGACCGGAAAGCGTCCGGTGGGGTCGAGGAACCGGTTGTCGCGGGCGTCATCGTTGACCCTGGAGACCTCGCCGACCAGCACGTTCCCCTTGCCCGATTCACCATAGAAATTATGATAGAGATAGGCGGGCAGGCTGATGCTTTCGCCCGGCTGCAGCACGATCTTGCCCCGGGCAGGGAGGGTACGGGTGAGGCCATCAACCTGAACGGTCACCGGCGTATCCGCCAGTTTTTCCTCGGGAGTCGCATTGCAGAGTTCCAGCACCAGATTTCCGCCGCCGCGGTTGATGATATCCTCCATCTTGCTCCAGTGGAAATGCCAGGGGGTCACCTGGTTTTCGCGGACGATCATCACCTTTTCCGCATAGTTCTTGCCCTCCTGCTGCTCCGGCGCGCCATTGCGCAGGGTGAAGAGCAGCAGGCCGATGCGGTAGAAATCCCCGGAGCCGAAATCGGTCAAATCCCAGCCCAGCTTGTTGGCAAAAATCTCGCCGGCCTGATCCTTGTTGGCCAGCCACTTCTCCCGGCCCCAAAAAGCCCAAGGCGGGAGGAAAAAGTGATGGGTCTGAAAAAAACGGGATGCTTCCCGCTGCAAGGTATTGATCTCGGACCGTTTCATGGTGTCTCCCTACTTTTCTATCCGGATGATGCTGACCATGCCGCCGGTCAACTCGATGTTCTCGACCAGTGTTCGGCCTTTTTCGCGGCGGAGGCTGGCCAACGGCTTTTCGTTCCCCAGGTGATCATAGAGATGGGCCTGGCCTTTGAGGGCCAGGGGCAGAGCGACGGACAAGGTCTCATGCCGGTCATCGCGCACGGCACCGGTACTATCGGCTGTGCGATGCGCCGGGAGGCAGGTTTGCAGCCAGCTGACCAGGATCACGCTGCCGTCCTGGCGGCGGAAGGCCAGCGTGTGGCTGTCCGAAGGATCCAGCCGTGAAACCGTCACCTGCGGCGTGATATTCCGGTATTTTTGTGAAAAGAGGGTATTGAAAAAAACCAGCGCCTGCTGCGCGGGCTTGGCGAGGTAATTAACGAAGGCCACGCCAAGATGACGGTTATTGTATTCGTCGCCGATCACCTCATCGCTTGGGGGCAGGTCCGAGATCTCATACCAGGCAACCGCCGAGATCTTTTCGGTCAAGACGATCAGCGCCAGCCGCTTGAACAGGTCGACCGCCTGATAGGCCGGGGTGTGTTCATACTCGTAATAGGCTGTATAGTCGTTGGATATCTTGCTGCCCTGGCGGAAGGTGCTGTACCCTACTTCGGCCATCCACAGGGATTGATTGCGGCCGTACTGGCGGATGACGTCGCTCATCGCCGCAATATGATCATCGATCTCCTCGACCGGCCGCGGGCTCCAGGTCTCTAAATAGTTGTGCATGTTGACGACATCGATCCAGGGGCTCAGGCCGTAGTCCCGGAACATTTTGGTGAGAAACTCCTCCCGGTAGGCGATGCCGCCCAGGACCACTTTGGCCTTGGGATCGGCCTCCTTGACGGCACGGGCCCCGATGCGGATCATTTCCGCAAATTGTTCCGGAGTTCCCTGCCAATAGACCCAAATGTCAGGTTCGTTCCACAGCTCCCAGGTCTTGATGTACTTTTTGTAGCGCGTCACCAGGGCTTTCATGAACTCACCGAACTGTCCGGGATCGACGGGGGGATAATTCCAGAACCAGTTGTTATCCTCCGGTTTGGTCGAGTTCCAGCGCGGCATATAGCAGACGTAGGGGATGAGGGTGATGCCGTATTCTTCGACCGCGATCCTGACGAAATCATCCCAGAAAAGCCAGTTGTATTGATCCTTGACCGACTCAATCGCGTCCCAACCGAAGGAGATGCGCAGCAGGTCGATATGGCTTTTCTTGAGAAACGCCATATCCTTGCGTATGCCCTCGAGGGTGGTCGTTTCCTCGGGATAGTCCTCGCAAAGTCCGACAGGGACATGGTAATCGGCCGTTTTGGCCGGCCTGAAGAGGCGGTCATAGTGGGGCCTGGCGGCCAAAGCGTTTATCGCGAGAAGCAAAAGCACACCCAGAAGGGGGATCGTTCTTTTTCTCATGGAGGAGCAGCCTTCCCTTTTAGTCATCATCAGAAATTAACGCCGGAGATGAGAATAATATTGGCATAGGAGGTGGCCTCGCCGGTGCGAACAAAGAGAATGCCTTCATCGGTGCACATGGCCTTGAACTCGGCATGGGTCACCTTGCGCAGCGGCACATCGGGCAGCACCTTGAGCATTTGCCGATAGAGCGGGGTGCTGATCTGTTCCATCTCCTCAGCGACAATGGCACCTTCGATGTGCAGCTCTTCCAGTACGACCGTCAGAGTATCCATGAAGGTGGGTATGTTTTTAGTCAGCGCCAGGTCGACGATCTCGGTCTCCTTGGGGAGCGGTAGACCGCAATCGCAGATGACAAGGCGATCGGTATGTCCCATTCTGGCAATCAGATAGGAAAGATGTGCGTTCAAGATCCCCTGTTTTTTCATGCAATGCTCCTGATTTGGTCCTGCCGGGTATAAATGTTCTGGTGAGGGCTCTTCCCTTAAAAGGTATACCTGGGTTTGTAGCGGAGTAACGGTTCTTGCAGCAGTCCTGAAGGTTTGGAGACCCCCTCGAAAATGTTGATCAGGGTATTGGTCACTTTCAGGAGCACGGTGTTCCGGCCGGGGTGAAGCAGACCGGTCGTATCGAGGCAGTAGGGATGCCAGGGCAGGACGACGGGCTGGTGCTCGTTGATGACCACCTCAAGCACATCCTCACCGCATTCGGCCTCGAGAAACAACTTGCCGCTGTCATAGGATGCCGGGAGATCGAATTTAAAGGTATAGCAGCCTGTGCCCGAAAAGAAGGGGTAGCCCTGGGCGCACCAGTCGCCCGCGGCCATGCGCGCACCCGGGGTGGTGATGATCCAGCTGTCATCTCTTTTTTCCAATGCGAAATTCCCGACCAGCTTGAGCAGGTCAAGGAGGCCGTCGGTGCGCCGTTCAACCACCAGCTGCACGGCCACCACATTGCGGCCCGGTTTCACGAACGGCCTGATGTCGATCTCGCGAATCTCCGCATCGAGGGCACTGCGCTGTCCTGTATCCCGTACGGCCGTGCCGTTGATATAGAGCGTATGGCCGCTGCCGCTGAATCCATCCACCAGCAGCTTCAGGGTTTGGGGCAGGCTGGCCATCTCGAATGCCGTGCGGTACCACAGTACGACGGGATAGGACTCTTCATCGCGCTCCTGAGGCAACTGCATCTCCCAGGCGCCCATCGTGACCTCCAGCCAGGCCTGGTCATCAAAATCGGGCTGCACAACCACCTCTTCCCCGGGCACCTCCCGGGCCAGGGCCATCTTCCAGCGGGAAAGGCAAAGGGCATTCTCCCCCTCCAGCTCAAAGGCCACCGGTTGTCCCAGGGCCAACGGGGGCAGAACCGCTTTGGCCGGCGCAGCAAGTTCCCGCAAGCCGCCCTCTCCCTCGACCCTGACAAAAGCGTGTTCGACCGCTGCGTCGGCATACGCGCTCACCTTTCTGTCCCCATAGTGCTCGATCACCAGGTTGGTAGCGCTGATGTAGCTACCGCCGCGTGCTCCCGTGAACACGACCAGATGGGCTGAGGTAGCGGGGAAATCGAGCGCCAGGTGAATCCGGCCGCTGGATTCCTGAAAGGGATAGATCGGCTGGATTGCGCCGCTTTCCGGATTCCAGAGTTCCGGCGCACACTGCTGGGCAAAGCTCGCCTCCACCCTTCCGAGCGGCTGCTGCGAGGTATTGACCAGAAAATAGAGGTGATGGCCGTCCTTGATCCGGTGCAGACAGAAGACGCTTTCGTTGTCAATGATCACGTCCGGGGTGAAGAGTGACTGCAGCAGATGCTGCAGTTCGATCTTGGGGCGATGGTGATGCAAACCCTGGCCCTGGAGCAGGACGATCCGCTCATTCTCGGGATTCGCCGCAATGGCGAACGGGCTGCCCGCCAGGAAACGCTGCAGCAGCGTCTGAGGATCAGCGCCGAAAAGGGCCTGGATCCGTGGCGCGGCCGTTGGTTCTTCCGTCTGCAAAAACTCAAAAGGCAGCAAGGTGTCGGCGAGGATGCGGCCGCCCTCCCGGGCGTAGCGTTCGATCGCGGCGAAGGTCGCCTCCCGGATATGCGTCAGCGGCGGCAGGATGAGCAGCTCATACTCCTCGGCGGCGATCCGGATGCGGCCGCCGGAAAAATCGGCGCCTGCCAGGACCTCCTCATCGACATAATCGAAATCCTGATGAAGACGGAGCAGGGTATCGGTGAGATAATTGAAATCGGCTTCGATGAGCGTTCCGATCCGGTTGCGCTGCTGGGGGGTGTAATTGGTCCAGATGCTGTTGAGCGGATAGAGGATGAGAATCTTGGCCACATGCCGGCCGCCGGAGAGCACATGTCCCAGCCGCGACATATACGTAGTGAAGCGATCGTAATACTTCCACCAGGTATGATGGTAGAACATGCTCGGCGGCCAATCGCGTTTGCGTTCGCCTTCGATGGAGTAATGGTAACCGTGGTTGTTGAAGAGGTTGACACCCAGGACATACTCCCAGTTGGCAATCCATTTCATCCGCTCCAGCGTGCAATCCCAGTAGGTTCCGCCCATCGATTCGCAGAGGAGGCGGGTGCTGCCAAAGTGGTGCGCGGCGGAACTGGCCAGTTTCAGGGCGACATGCTCGGCGGGTTCCTCCTCGCTGCCGATTTTGGGATAGAGATGATCGACGCCGATCAGGTGCATTTTTTGTAGGTATTTAAAGATATTGCCTTCGCAGCGGGCGTGGCCGCGCAGCCACTCCTCAAAGAGCAGGTGGCCGGTAAAGATCACGCCGTTCTCGTCACACCAGTCGCGGATGCGCTGGTAATAGGTCTCGGCATACTGCTCGGTGAGGGTGCGCCAGAAATCATAGCGGACCCTGGCGGTCCTTTCGCCCATATCGGCATAGAGGGCGGGCAGCCAGGGTTTGAGATCGTAGCCGCGGCGCTGGCGGAAGATCTTGAACATCCTGCTGGACCAGGGCACGACGTAATTATCGACGCCGACCTGATAATAGTACATCGCCGGTTCATCGGTATAAAATCCGGGGACGGTATTGCCGAATGCGGGACCGACCGCTTTTTTATAGCCCTCGTGGGTGAGCTCGAGAAAGCGGTTGGTCGATTCCGGATCGAGGGTGTCGATGTAGTAGTCGATCTCCTTTTCAAGGAAATAAAGCAGCTTCCACTTGCCGGCAGGCGCCTCCCAGGGCACGACCTTGTTGAAGGAGAGGTTAGGCGTCAGATCGATGAGCCGGGAGATGCCGGTCTCGAACTCCTCCGCACTGCAGGCGAAGGCGGCGATGGGCCGGGAATCGCCGGTATTGACATAGCGCGAGTCGGTCGCCTCGAGAAAGGTGAAAAGGGGCCCATCCACGTTCAGCACCACCAGTTCGAGGTATTTCTGCTTGAGGTGCGGCCATTTTTTCAGGACCTGGCGCTCCGCGGTGCCGCTCGGCCAGTTCATTTCATCATAGATCCAGATATCGATGCCGATCTCCCGGGCCTTTTTAACCGCAAACTGGACGCGTTCAAACCACTGCGGCGAGAGGTAGGGCACCTTGAGGCCGAAGCGGCCGTGAATGAACAATCCGGAGATGCCCTTGTCGTGATACTCGCGCAGCTGCCACTCCATTTCGGATTCCTGCATCTCGCCGTTCCAGAACCAGAAGGGCAGGATGCCCATTGCTTTGGGGGGTGTGGCGAAGTTTTCGCGGGTAAGGGTTTCGCCCTCAAGGGCAAGTTTTGCGAAGGCCATCTGTGGTTACTCCAATACCGTTCAGAAAGAGATCAAGAGTGAAAAGCGGTGCGGTGAGTCGAGATACTGGTAGTTGACGAAGGCATAATCGAGCTGCAAGTTCATGCCCGAGATCTGCTGCCGCAATCCGACGCCCAAGCCGAGGTTGCCCTCTTCGTAATTAAAGCGATAACCGCAGCGGAAGGCGAAGAGATGGTTGTACCAGTATTCGCCGCCGAGGTGATAGCGTTCGCCATAGTCATTGGTGTTGATGGCATCGAGGCTGAGCTGGAGATAATGGGCCGGTCCGAGATTGATAAAGCCGTTGTCGCCGCTGACGAGATCGAAGGCCGTGCCGATGCGATAGATCAGCGGCATCTCGTAGCCCTCGATGCGATCGCTCTTGTCCTTGCCCAGCCAGCTGACCGACCCGGTAGAAAAATTCTGGGCGCTCATGGCGATACGGAATCCCTTGAATCCGGTCTGGTAATAGGTGCCGACATCGAAGGCGAGCAATCCGGCGCCGTAGGTGAAGAGCTCCTCGCGGAAATACTTGGCGGAGAGGCCGATGGTGAGTTTGTCGGTGAACTCACGGGCGAAGGTCAGGCCGAATTGCAGGTCGCCGCCGGTGAAGGTTGAGCCAGTGCGGGTATCGGCTGCACCGGTAGGGCTGGTCACCAGCGCCTCCTCGAGGTCCTGGTAATCGAGACCGGCGAAGGAGAGGGCAAAGATACCCACCCGGTTCCAGCGCCAGCCGGCAGCCGCGGAGAGGTAATTGAGATCGGCGAACCAGCGGGCATAGCTGAAGGCGGCTTCGCCGCTCTTGAGGCCGCCGATATTGGCCGGATTCCAGTAGACCGCATTCACATCGCGCACTACCGCAATGCAGGCCTCTCCCATCCCGGCCTGGCGGGCGCCGACGCCGATCTTGGCGAACTGGAAGGAGGTCCTCCCGCCCTTGTTAAAAGCCAGGAGCGCGGTGGCCGCCGCCAGCGAAAGCAGGAGTGTAAGTACAAGGCTCTTTTTCATAATTCATCCCATCCTTCAATGGCTTAGCGAATGATCATCAACTTGCCCGTCAGCTTGCTGTCGAGACCGGGCACCCTGGACTGGATGTGGTAGATGTAGAGCCCGGGCGCCACCAGCAATCCCGAATCGCTTTTCTGGTTCCAGACCTCGCTGCCGGAGAGATTGCCATACCGATCCGGCTGATGATCGATCAAGGTGATCAGGTCTCCCGAGAGGGTATAGATACGGATGGTGCAGCTCTGTGGCAGATTGCGAAATTCGATGCGGTACGGATCGTTGATGCCGAAGCTGCGCTCCGGATCGTTAAAGATAAAGGGATTGGGAACCACATAGATGTCGAAGGTGTTGACCGGGCCCGAGGAGGCGGCGACCGGATTGGTGCGGTTGTAATCGCCGCTTTCAAGAGGGGACAGTCCGGTCACCACCGTGCCGTTGGCGGAGGTCCAGCTTCCCGGCGTTTTATTGCAAGCGGCCACATAATAGCCGCAGCGGAAGCCGAAGACGACCGTGGAGTCCATAAACACATACTCCTGCTCGTCCTCTTTCCAGTATTTGGCGAATTCCGAACGCGGGATTTCGAGAATGAGGTCCCAATAGGCGCCGCGGAAGACGGGCGATTCGGTCTCATTGACGAACTGGAAATCGGTGGAGCGGTAGATCCGGTAGCTACCCAGATCGACAGCGCCGTCATAAAAGGTAGCACCGGAACCATCCTTGATCACCGCGGTCTCCGCCCTTTTGTCCCAGGCCACCCGGATCAGCGGCACCTCGGTGCTGTAGGAGACGTTGGCGGCGATGCAGGCGGGACCCGGCGGCGGCTCGGGGGCGTCGGCAGCCAGCGGCATCCCGTTGACGGTGGCGCCCAAGCCCCACTGTACGGCTTCCCGGGCATGGTTCGCATTGCGGCGGATGGCGGCGATGGTGCTGTCGGGGAAGTGCCCCTGGGGATCGCCCTTGACGACATCATGATAATCCATGCAGCCGGCGATTTCGGCCAGCACAAAACGCACCTTTTGCCCCGGCTCAAGGGTATAGGGGCCGTAGGAAAAGGTGAAGAAATTGAAGCGGTTGCCGTTGTTGCCGAGCGCGGCCTGAAGATCCGGCAGCGTGGCGAAATCATAAAAAGATTTTTTCGGCCGGAAGTTGGCCATGCTGAACTTTTCCAGATCGAGATCCATGCCCTGGAAGCGGCCGCCCTTGTGCGAATCGATGCGCAGGATATCCGGCTTGGGGGTGGCGCGTTCGATCGCGCCGGCCGGACTGGCATAGAGGGCGAGCCAGCCAAAGGCAGAAGGACTCATCAGCTCATCCCCGAAATACTTTTTCCAGATCTCGTTCTCTTTGAGGGCGCTGGCATCCCACCAGGTAGGCGGCTCCTTGCCGCCGTTATAGTTGGTCGAGAAGACCAGCTGCCCGTCATCATAGACATGATAGTAATCGTGATACCATTTCTTTTCCCAGCCGAAGCCCCCGGCGCTGATCGGGGAAAGCTCGGCCCCGAAGTTGATATTGCTTTTGGTCGAGACCGAAATGCCGGAATGAAAGACAAAGTAGACATCCTTCAGGGTTTGGGGCGGGAAATCGGGAACGACCGTATTGGTGAAATCCGAGACGATGGTCCCGGTATTTTCAAAGATATAGTCATAGATTATGAAATCGTTGTAACCGGGATAGCTCCAGACGTAGCTACGCCGGGTCACCGAGACGCCGGTATTGGTGTTGAAGGTGCCATCGGTCATCTCCTCCGGCAGCAGGGGATTGAAGCCGGGCTCCTCGCTGTAATTTTTGACCATGCCCAGGTCGCGGTAGGGCTGCTCAATGCCGTAGCTGTCTTCCTGCATGCCCGAGAGAAAGACCTCGTAATCGGTTGGCGTCGGCGCGTTTTTAGGCGGCGGTCCCGGCGTCATCAGATCCTTGGTGACAATCCAGCAGCCGCTGCGGAAGTTGTGAAAATTGGCATTGGCGTAGGTATTGACGGCCTTGTTTTCGTTACCGACGGGGTGGTAATAGTCCTTGAAGCCGGGATAGAGCCCCAGCGGCACCGAAACGAGGAAATCCCAGGCACCGAGGCTGCCGATCCAGCCATCCGAGCTGATCGTATCCCAGAGCTTGCCACGTTTGTGGATCTGCTCTGTCATGGTTTGGGCTACTCCGCTCCTGGCAGCCGTCAGCAGCAGAATCAGGCAACCGGACAAGAGATGTTTGCAGTGTATTCTCATCTTACGCTCTCCCTAGCCTGCTAGAATGCAAAGGTGGCGCCGAACATGACCGAGCGCGGCAGATTGCGGTATTTGGCCGCCGCGAGAATGGGCGCTCCCGTCATGTCATAGTTCGGCACGTCATCAAATCCCGATTTCGCGAATTTCGCCTGGTCGTCGTATGAGGCATTTTCAAAGGTCTGCAGATTCAGCCACGGATCATTGAAAAGATTCTGTACCTCGATGTAGGGGTTGATACGCAGGCCGACAGCGGGCAGATTAATCTCCTTCTTGAGCCGGAAAGCGGCATTCTTGTCGGCTGGGCGCAGGTAGCGCTTGCCATCATAGAGGAAATAATCCGATCGGATCTTGTCATTGGGAAAGACAGCTTCGTAATTGATCGACATGGTGATGTCCTTGAGGATCGCCGCCACCAGCGAATTTCCGCCCGGGGTCTGATACGAGATCCCGGCTTTCAGGCGCGGATTGTTATGGGCGATGACATCCCCGCTTGAGGGATAGCGCACGGTGCCGTCGCCGCGGATGACATCCGGATCGCCGCTGCTGCCGTAGATGCCGATCTGGGTGGCAAAGTTCACATAGCCCCAGAGGGCGCCCAGCTTGCCCACCGAGGGCAGCTTGCGCAGCGAGATCTCTGCACCGCGAACATCGGCATAATTGCCGTTGCCATTGGTGGTGTAGATGCCATTCGGCGATTCGATGGTGGTGGTCCTGATCGTATTGCGGATATCCTTGTAATAGCCGGTCACATCGATGACGAACTGGTCAGCAAAGTTGCGCTCGAGGCCAACCTCATAGGCGATGGTCTTGAGCGGCCGCACTTGACGATTCCCGAGCACCCAGGGAAAATTGGAGCCGTCGATAATAAAGGTGGTCAGGCTTCCCTGTTGCCCGCCGGAATCGTTGCCCTCGCCATAATCACCAAACGAGCTGCGCTGGAAAAAGTGGCCGTAGGAGAAATGGAGCACGGTGCGCTCATCGATGGGATGAGAGATGCCGAGACGGGGACTGAGCTGGGTGAAGACCCTGGTCTTTTTCTTGCCCGAATTGAGGGGATCGAAGAGATTGGTGTAGACAAAATCATTGGGATTGTAGAAATCGAAGCGCAATCCTGCATTCATGATCAGGCCGCCGAATTCGAGCTTGTTCTGGAAGTACAGGGCGCCCTGGTAAGGATTGTAGGTGCGGTCATCGCGGCGGTCCGGGGCCTTGGCCTGGTTGAAATGGTCGAGGTTATAATAGGAGAGGTCGACGCCGCTTTTCAGATACCAATATTTGTTAATGGTACTGCCGAGAAAGCCGGTGAGATTGTACTCGGTATTGTCATCGTCATAGCGGTAATAATAGCCCAGGGTATGATAGCCAATGGCATTCATGTATCCACCCTGAATCGCGTAGCCGTTCGCGTCGGTTGCACGCAAATAGTCGTAAATGGCTTCGGTAGCTGACCAGCCCACAGGATCGTCCGGGAAGGTCCAGGTCTTGCGTTTGGCGTGGACACGGTTGAGTTTCACCTCGTACATCGTTTTCGGACTGAGCACATGGTTGAAGGTGAGGGTCTGCCCATCGGTCCGGTTGGTCGGCAACCCCGCAAAATCGTAATAGGCATAGCGGGAATTGAGCCCGTAGCGTTGCGAATACCAGGAATCCACCCCTTCCATTCCCCAGCAGCTCTCCTCCGAACCGCCAAAAGCGGAGAAAGTCAGCTTCATCGTGGGGGCCATCTGGTAGCTCAGTTTGAGGGTGCCATCGAAGAATTTGCCGACATTGCGATAGGCATTGCCCATGACCGGGGGCTGGGAGCGGTATTTGCCGGTGGCAAAGAAGCTCATGTTATGGATCAGGGGAACGGGGCCGCCAAGGCTGATCTCGGTCTGGTAACTGGGCCGTTTGGTATAATCGTTCAGCGGCTGGTGGGTCGACAGGTAATTCTTGAAGGCCTGTTCCGGGGTCCAGACACACTTGGGGTCGTAGCCGTAAGCGCCGTTGAGATCGACCCATTGATCGGTATTCTCGATCCACCACTCGAGATGCCGGGCATGGCTGTTCTCCCAATAGAGGTTGGAGTTCAGGTCGTAGAGGGCATCCCCCCAATGCTTCTTGCCCGGCGGGGTATAACGGGTATCGACAAAGAGGTTGTAGCGGTCCTTGCCCTCCTTGGTGACCACGTTGACCACGCCCGACATGGCCTCCCCGTATTCGGCGTTGAACGATCCGGTGATCACCTCGACCTCGGCGATGGAGCTGAGATTGATGTTGGTATAGGGGGAGTGGTCCATCGGGTTTTGCGCCCGCGTGCCGTCGATCATAAAGGCGACCTGATCGAGGGTGCCGCCGCGGAACTTCATCACTCCATCCTCTACGTTGATGCTCGGCAGCGTGGTCAGCACCTGCATGAAATCGGTGGTAGGCCGGCTGATGATCTCCTGGCTGGCGAGGATCATGTTGGAGGAGGTGTTGTCCTTCTCCACCAGGGGCCGTTCCGCGGTGATGACGATATCCTCCCCCGCGATCACCGATTGTTCCAGAGCAAGCGCGATCTCGGTGGTGCGGTCGATCCGGACCACCACCTCCTTCACAGTCATGCCCTTGTATCCCACCATGGTCGCTTTCAGGGTATAGCTGCCGGTCGGGACGTTGGCGATATAATAATCGCCCGAGAGGTCCGAGACTGCGCCGAGCGTGGTACCGACGACGATGACGTTGGCGCCGAGCAGCGGTTCCCTGGTCTTCGCATCGGTAATTTTTCCGGCGATTTTACCGGTGGTGGCCGCCTCCAGCACTCCGGAGGCAAAGGGCACCCCGAGAAGGGTCAACAGCAGCAGGGCCCTGGTCCATGCAGACCGCATGCAAGTATGGGATCCAGTGATCATAACCAAACCTCCGCGCGAAAAGAGAACTCAAAAAACGATCGCCCCTTTGACAAATCCCGCAGCCTTTGCCGACGCTGTCTTGAAGGCCGTATTGATCTCGAGCAGCGGGAAGCGGTGAGTCACCAGAGGACCCATATTCAATTTTCCTGCTTCCAGCAGCTCCAGACCAATATGCATCCCCTCGATGTAGAGATGGGCACTGCGGGAATGGCCGTTGATGATCCGAAAGGCCATCCAGTTCCAGTAGCCCCAGTCCACAGTGCGGGCGCCGCCCTGATGGAATCCAAAGACTTCGAGTTTGCCCTCCATACGCACCAGCGCCGCGGTCATGTCCAGGGTCTCCTGTCGTCCGGCCGCCTCGATGCCAACGTCCACCCCCTGACCATGCGTCAGTTCCCGCACCGCCGTCACAGCATCGACGGTCCGGGGGTTAAAGGTATGATCAGCACCCAGGTTGCGCGCCAGCTGCAGGATATCCTCGCGCGTATCGATCGCGATGAGCATCCCTGCACCGCGCACCCGCAGAACCTGGAGCATGATCAGTCCCATGAAGCCGCAGCCGACCAGACCCACGCTTTCATTGAACTGGATATCGGCCTTGCGAACGCCGTTGACGGCGCAGGCGATCGGTTCGCCCAGGGCCAGTTCCATGGGCGTTTGCGGCTGCAACCGGAAGAGCGAGCCGGCGGGCGTGGCAAAATACTCCGCATAGCCCTTGCCCTCGATCCAGGCGGCCACATGATCGCCGGGTACGAATCCCTGCACATGTTCGCCTGCCGCTACGACGACTCCCGAGGCCTCGTGCCCGATGAAGATCGGAAACCGGAGATTGGGATTCCGTCCCTCCCACATTTCGACCTCTCCGGTGCAAACGCCGCAGGCAGTCGTCCGGACCAGGACATCCTCCGGGCCGATGACCGGCATCTCGCGTTCTTCGATGACAAACTGTTGCGGACCGTAGAGTATGGCAGCTTTCATGGAGATCACCTGTACATAACCGTGCGTACCGTCTTCAGCCGGGAAAGAGATCCGGCCGCCGCGTGCCGTGCAGCGGCCGGATCGGTTCCCGAGGGGAATCGAGGTTCCCGTTTATTTGAGCAACATCGCCTTGCGACTGGCGATCAACTGGTCATTGACGCGCAGCTGAATGAAATAGAGACCGCTGGCGAGTTCCGCACCGTTCCACTTTACCGCGTGAACGCCGGCGTTTTCCTTGCGGTCCACCAGCGCAGCGACCTGCTTGCCGAGCACATTGTAGACCTCGATCCGGACTCTGGCATCCTTCTTTAACTGATAGCTTACCGTCGTGGCCGGATTGAAGGGGTTCGGATAGTTCTGGGCGAGGCTGAACTCCGACGGGATGGCCTCCGGCGTCCGGTCCGCTTCTTCTACGCCCGTGATGCTCTGCTTGAAGGTCAGCATGCCGAAGGATTTGGCACGGCGCTGGATATCGCCGGCGATATAGTCGCTGGGATAGCCGACCGCGGTATCCGCCGGCTGCGGATGCCAGGTATAATAGGCATAGGTCCCTTCACCCCAGCTCCACGGCACCGCGGTGGTGTCGGGTGTGGCGGCCGCACCGCCGATGTTGAAGCCGATGCGGGTTCCCAGGGCGATCTGCGGCACCTTGATCTTCATCTCGACGCCCCAGACGAAATTGTCGTTGTCGACAAAGACCTGGCCAGCCACCCAGCCCGAATCGACCGGCGAATACTGCCAGTAGATCTGGTTGGGGTCATCCCACCAGCCGCCCCAGTTGAGGGTGATGCCCTTGTCGTAGATCTTGTAGACCACCGGCCCCTTGTCGGGGGCATTGTAGGGCGCGCCGCTCCAGTCGGGAGCATACTGGCCACCGACCGGATCGCCGTACATCGGGCCGTCGACGCCCACCATGATCTGCTCGCCGATCCAGGCGGTGGAATCGCTGCCGAAATAGAAAGAGTAATCGTCCACCTTGGCATAGAGGTAAAGCCAGCCGTTGGACCACATCAGTTTGGCGTTGGCTTCGATGTCGGGGTAGGGAACGCCGCCCCAGGCGCCGTCCCAGAAGCCGATCATGTTGACCGCGGCGGCGTTGGCCCAGGCGGGTTCATCGGCCTTGCCATCCAGGACGAGCGCATCCGGAGCCACATAGGGGACATCGATGTTGGCCGCAATTCCGTAAGGCTCCGGGCCGCCGACAAAGGTCAGGGTGCCGAAGCTCTGGGCGCGGCGCTGGATGTCGCCGGCGATGTAATCACTGGGATAGCCGACCGCGGTATCCGCCGGCTGCGGATGCCAGGCATAATAGGCATAGGTCCCTTCACCCCAGCTCCACGGCACCGCGGTAGTGTCGGGCGTAGCCGCCGCACCGCCGATGTTGAAGCCGACCATGGAGTTGGTGCGGATCTGCGGCAGCCAGATTTTCATCTCAACGCCCCAGACGAAATTGTCATTGTCGACGAAGACCTCGCCGTCCACCCATCCCGAATCGACGGGTGAATACTGCCAGTAGGTTTGGTTGGCGTCATCCCACCAGCCGCCCCAGTTGAGGGTTATGCCCTTGTCGTAGATCTTGTAGACCACCGGCCCCTTGTCGGGGGCATTGTAGGGCGCACCGCTCCAATCCGGAGCATACTGGCCGCCGGCCGGATCGCCGGCGAGAATGCGGTCGACACCGATCATGATCTGCTCGCCGGTCCAGGCGGTCGAATCGCTGCCGAAATAGAAAGAGTAATCATCGACCTTGGCGAAAACATAGAGCCAGTCCTCGGTCCAGAGCAGCTTCGCTTTGGCTTCGATGTCGGGGTAGGGAACGCCGCCCCAGGCGCCGTCCCAGAAGCCGATCATGTTGATCTCGACCGCATTGTTCCATGCAGCCTCATCGGCCTTGCCATCGAGGGTCAAAGTCCCGGGAGCGACGTAGGGGACATTGATGTTGTCCCCCACCCCGTACGGGGCTTGCGCATGAACAATAGCAAATCCCGGAACGAGAATGAGACAGAGCAGGAGTGTCCATCTTTTCATTGCATACCTCCCAACATGTTTTGCTGCGGCTTTGCCTGTGATTTAGATACCCCCAGCGATCTGTACATACGCCAGCTGCATCACCTCCTTGGAGTCGATTAAGGACGGGTGCGCCTGTGCACCAACCGAACATCCACACGAACTTGCCATGACAGAGAGCGCCAGCGCCGCGATCCCGCCGGCATCCTTGGAACGCGGCCTCATTCTTTCAGGCCGGACAGGGTAATACCCTTGATGAAATATTTTTGGGCAAAAAAGAAGACGATCAGAATCGGCAGGGTCGCAGTGACCGATCCCGCCATCATCAGATCCCATTCCGTAAGATAGCGGTCGCGAAAGATCGCCAGCCCCAGCTGCACCGTGCGCAGCTCTTCCGAGCTGGTGACGATCAGGGCCCACATGAAATCATTGAATACGCCCATGAAGGTAAAGATCGAAAGGGTGGCCAGGGCCGGCTTGGAGAGCGGAATGATGATGTTCCAGAGCACCCGCCAGCGGCTGCAGCCGTCGATGTACGCCGCCTCCTCCAGCTCTTTGGGGATGGTCATGAAGAACTGCCGCAGCAAAAAGGTGCCGAAGGCCGAGGCCAGCCCGGGGACGATGAGCGCCTTGTAGCTGTCGATCCAGCCGATCCAGTGCAGGATCATGAAGGTGGGGATCATGGTGACCTGGCCGGGGATCATCATCGTGCCGAGAAAGAGCAAAAAGAGGACCTCGCGTCCCTTGAACTGCAGCCGCGCAAAGGCGAAGGCCGCCATGGAACAGGTGATGAGCTGTCCCAGCGTGACGCTCACCGCCACCAGGAGGCTGTTGAGATAATAGCGGCCGAAGGGGGCAGCCTGGAAGGCGCGGAGATAGTTCTCGAAGTGAAATTTGGCCGGCATCCATTTAGGCGGATAGACAAAGATCTCGTTGAGATCCTTGACAGAGGTCAGCACCATCCAGATAAAAGGTGCGAGGGTAGCCAGGGCCGCGGCGTAGATGAGGATGTAATAGAGCAGGCGCCGCATGGAGAAGGCTATTTTGGCTGGGTAGCTGGGCATGGCTTCCGTCAAATTTTGGATTTCATCAAGCGGATCTGCAGCAGCGTCAGAACGATCAGCAGCAGAAAGAGGAAATAGGCGACAGCCGAAGCGTAGCCCATTTCGAAGAATTTAAAGGCCTGCTCGTAGAGATAAAAGACCAGGACCTTGGTCGCCCCCATCGGGCCGCCCGAGGTGAGAACGTAGACGACATCAAAGGCCTGGAACGAGCCGATGATCGACATCACCATGATAAAAAAGGTCGTCGGGCTGAGCAGGGGGATGGTGATCCGCCAGAATTTCGTCCAGGCCCCGGCGCCGTCGATCTCCGCGGCTTCGTAATAGGTATCAGGGATGCCCTGAAGTCCGGCCGAAAAGAGCACCATATTAAAGCCGAGGGTTTTCCAGACCGCCATGAGGATCAAGGCGAACATCGCCGAATGGGGCTCGTTGAGCCAGTTGGGCCCCTTGATCCCCACCAGGGTGAGAAAATAATTGACCAGGCCAAAATTGGGATCGTACATCCAGCGCCAGATCACCGCTGCGGCGACCGGCGAGATGATCACCGGTGCAAAGAACGCCGTGCGCAGAAATTTCTTGCCGGCGAGCTTTTGGTTCAGCAGGTAAGCGACCAGCAGCGAAAGGGCCATGTTCAGCGGCACGGTGCCGACGGTGTAGATCAGGGTATTTTTCAGAACCGACCAGAATTCCGGATCCCGGAACATGCGGGTGTAATTGGCCAGGCCGACAAACGCCTGCTGCGCGCTGAACATGTTCCACTGATGAAAGCTCAGGTAGAACGAAAAGAGCACCGGAAAGAGGACGAAGGTCGAAAAAATGACCAGGGTCGGCGAAAGAAAGAGCAGGGCGCTGAGCCCCTCCTTTTTCCGTGCCGAAGCAGTGTAGGTCCGGCTGGGTGCCATGCGATCAGGGCCTCGCGCTGCCGGTTTGAGTCCTGGCGGCCAGCAGAGCGTTCGACTTGGCGGACGATTCTCGTAAGGCCGTGGCCGGATCGATCTTGCCGACGGTTGCCCGCTCCAACGCTTCGGCGACATGGCGGGTGATCTGCAAGCCATTGTAGTCGATCGGACGCGAGGCCATGCTGTACTCCAGCTCATCGACAAAAACCTTGAAATTGGGATTCGCAGCCAGATAGGCCTGGAATTCCGGCACCTCGAGAACCTTACGATTGATGGGCAGATAGCTCGACTTCATCGCCCAATAGGCCTGATTTTGCGGCTGGATGATCCATTTGATGAATTTCCAGGCGGCCGCCGGATTCTTGCTCTGTTTGAAAATGGTCAGATATTCGCCGCCGATGATCGTCGCCTTTTGTTTCGGCCCTTGCGGCAGCGGGGCGAAGCCCCAGTCGAAATTCTGCAGCAGCGTTTTGTAGCGCGGCAGGTTCCAGGGGCCGTCGAGAGCCATAGCCAGCCGCTGCGAGGCGAAGGCGACGTCATAGTCGGTGGTGTAGGTGCTCAGCTTCAGCTCCTGGTAGATGTTTTGCCAGAGGGTGAGGGCCGCCACGCCCGCCGGGCCGTCATAAAGGACCGCGGTCTGCTCCGGATTGATGATCTCGCCGCCCGCTTGCCAGAGGAAAGGCAGCCATTGCCAGACCATCCAGCCGCCGAGCGGGCCGGTGGCGGGAAAGATCGGCAGAAAAAAGCCCACCTGTTCCTGTTTGCCATCACCGTCGGTGTCGGTGGTAAGTTTTTTCGCACAGGCGACCAGCTCGTCCCAGTCCCGGGGCGGTTGGGCCGGATCAAGGCCGGCCTTGCGGAAGAGGTCCTTGTTGTAGAGGAGGGCGAGATTGGTCGCCTCCATCGGCAGGCTGTAGAGGGTGCCGCGCCAGGAGGCATACTGGATCAGCGCCGGGTAGATCTGGGCCATTTCAGCTGGACTCAAGCCGTCCGGACCGTCAATGAATTCGGCCATCTTGTAGATGGCGCCGGCCTCGACGAGGTCTTCGAGATAGTCCGAATGGACCCAGGAGATATCGGGGGCGGTTTTGCTTTGCACCGAAGTGATGAGTTTCTGGATCAGAGCGTCGCCGGTGGGGATATACTGGGCGCGGATCTGGATGTCCGGATTTTCCTGCTCGAATTTGGCGATGAGTTCATTGAGCGCCGGGACGGTTGAAGAGACGAAACTGTGCCAGAAGGTGACGGTGGTTTTGCCGGCAGTAATCGCAGGTTCCTTCTTGCCGCACTGACACCAGAGAGCGAGACCCAGTACAAATGCGAGAGCACTCCATTTTTTCACGCGCTTGCCTTTCGTGATATACCGATCATTCAAAGGGGTAGAGTCTCAGCCAGGCGTATCCGGTCGCGCTGGGGCTGAAATTATTGACCTTCCACTTGCTGTTGGTCATCCACAGGATCTGGACCTTGTTCTTGACGAAGCCGGTTTCCGGCCAGGCGACGGCCTCTTCGCTGCCCAAGGGGGCCTGGCCGATCTTGAGGGGGGGATAGATATTATCGGCCAGGGAATCGGGTGTGACGATATGCCAGATCAGATCGGTGAAGCCGCCTAGGGAATTGGTGCGGACGGCGATCTGGCGAAAAGGCAGATCAGCGGGAGTCCAGGAGAGGGTATAGCTGTCCTCGAGCATGGTCTCATTGCGCTGGATGGTGATGTTGACGATCTCCTTACCCAGGGCGTTTTTTTCGCCACCGATTTTGCCCTTGACCAGGACGCTCATGACGAAGGTGGTATCGATGAAGTTATTGGCATCGCGATGGCTGCTATCGAGGCCGGCAGCGAAAGCCGCCTTGTCGGCCAGCCAGAAGGTGTATTCCGCGGAGTCGGTGAGGGCGGTTGCGGGAGTGCCGCCGTACTGGAGGATGCGGGCGGTGTCGGTGTTCTGTCCGAAGGTGATCCAGGATCCGATGGAATTGGCATCGGATGTGCGCAGCCAGATCAGGCTCTGGTCGAGGGCGGCTTTACGGCCCTTGTTGACGCCGGCGGCGGCGATGCGGCCGCCGAGCCATTGCAGGTCGGGGGTGCTGTTTTTGGTCACGCGCAGCCAGTGGAAGGGGCGGCTGCCGGCATAGGGAGCGAGGAGATCGGCGTTGTCGTCGCTGCAGTGAAAGGAGGCGGCAGCGCCGAGCAGCAGGGCCAGGGTGGCAAGGTGGAATCGAGCTTTCATGATCGGGCCTCAAAGCGTTTGATGTGCAAACGTTTGTGCAACAGATATGGCGTCATGTCCTGAATGGGTTTTCTCAACTCGCGGTCCGGCTTTGCTTTTCAGTCTGGATTCAGGTCTATGGATTCAGTGGACGATTGGAGGACAGTGCGCGACGGACTTGCGGACGATCAGCTGTGGTTCCAGGACGATACGCTTTTTCTCTTTTTGCCCCTTGCTCTTCAGGTCCTCGATGAGGAGTTTGACAGCGATCTCGCCCATCAGTTCCTTGGGTTGGCTGACGGCGGTCAAGGGGGCATATAAAAAGGGTGCAAAATCGGTGTCATCGAACGAGACCAGCGAGATATCCTCCGGGATGAGGAAGCCTTCTTCCTGAATGGCCTGTAGAGCGCCGAGGGTGATCAGGTCGCTGGTGGTAAAGATCGCGCTGGGAGGCTGTTCCAGGCGCAGGAGAATTTTGGTCTCGATATAGCCATTGTTCTTGCGAAAATCATCGCCGACAATCAGGTTTTCATCGGGCGCGATGCCGTATTTGGCCAGGGCATCGAGATACCCCCGCAAACGGGCGCGGTTGGTGTGGGTCTCCGCCAGCCCCTGCACGATCGCAATCCGCGTATGCCCTTCGGAGAGCAGGTGTTCCACCGCCTCGAAAGCCCCTTTATAATCATTGACAATGACCGAGTTAGTCTGAATTTCATCGAAACAACGATCGAGGAGCACCAGCGGGATGCCATCATCCAACAGTTCCTTGAGATGGGAATAGCGGACCCCCACGGGCATGATGATAAAGCCATCCACGCCCTTGCTGCGCAGTAGCTCGATCTGGTCGATCTCGGTTTGGAGGTTTTCGTCGGTATTGCAGACAATCAGGCTGTAGCCGGCGTTATAGGCGAAGGTCTGGATGATACGGGTGACGTAGGCGAAGAAGGGGTTGGAGATGTCCGGGACTACGAGGCCGATGGTTTGACTCTGCTTGAGACGCAGCCCGCGGGCGAGATGGTTGGGCCGGTAATTCAGCTTCTGGGCCACCTGCAGGATGCGCTCCTCCATTTCCCGGCTGATACGGTATTTTTTCGCCTGTTTGCTGAGCACCCGGGAGACCGTGGAGACGGAACAATGGGCCTGGGTGGCGATATCGGTGATGGTAGTGGACATGAGGAGGAGTCCGGTTGCTGTGCTTGTTCGCGACAAAAGTGGCCGCATTTCAAGAACAAACGTTTGCGCAATTAAGTATAGCAATTCACGCGGGCATTGTCAAGCACTTTTTTCAGTTCTCGTTTTTTTCGCGCCGCAATTGTCCCCCCATACACGGCGTGCCGGTTTACCTCCAGGTATCTCCCCCCCTCTACTGGTTTCCCAAAAATTCTTCTTGGAAAAATGCACCAAAGACCGCTATATTATAAAAATAAAGCCGCGTGATCCACCCGAGATCCTCCCGCGGCAAATCTTTCTTGCGCTTATCCCTGGAATGGAAATGTCTGAATCCTTGCTGTTTCCCGAGCTTCTCCCCTATCGCCTCACCTCCGCGCATACCCTTGAAACCCTCCGCGTCGATCCCAAACGCGGCCTCGACAGCAGCACCGCTGCGGAGCGATTACAGACCTACGGTGCCAATGAATTGCCGGAGGCCCCGACCGAGCCGGCATGGAAAAAATTCCTCGCCCAGTTCCGCGACCCCCTCACCGTGCTGCTGCTCGTCGCTACGGTCATCTCCTTCATCGCCTGGCTGATCGAACGCGATACCGTCATCCCCTTCGAAGCCATCACCATCCTCGCCGTGGTCATCCTCAATGGCGTTCTCGGCTATCTCCAGGAGGCCCGCGCCGAACAGGCGATCGCCGCCCTGGCCGCCATGTCCGCGGCCACCGCCCGTGTGCTCCGCGACGGCGCCCAAAAAATTCTTCCCGCCCGCGAACTGGTACCCGGCGACCTGCTGGTTATCGAGGAGGGCGACACCATCCCTGCGGATGCCCGGGTGCTCGAATCGGTGGCGCTCAAGGTGGCGGAGGCCGCCCTCACCGGCGAGAGCGCGCCGGTGAGCAAGGACAACTCCCATCTCGATACCGAAACCGGCATCGGCGACCAGTTCAACATGCTCTTCAGCGGCACGGCCGTCACCAGCGGCCGCGGCCGGGCGGTGGTCACCGCCACCGGCAGCAAGACTGAAATCGGCAAAATCGCCGGGACCCTGCAGGAGACGGAAAAAGAGAGCACGCCGTTGCAGCGCGAACTGGACGGGGTCGGGCGCATGCTCGGCATCGTCATCATCGGCATCGCCCTGGTCATCATCGCCACGATTCTCGCCTTCGAGGACCTGAAGAGCTGGGTCGATCTGGTCGATGTGCTGCTGCTGGCCGTCTCGCTGGCTGTGGCCGCCGTGCCGGAGGGGCTGACCGCCATCACCACCATCGTCCTCTCGCTGGGCATGGAACGCATGGCCCGGCGCAATGTCATCGTCCGCAAGCTCAACGCGGTTGAGACGCTGGGCTCCACCACCGTGATCTGCTCGGACAAGACCGGGACGCTGACCAAGAACGAGATGACAGTGCGCAAGGTGGTGACCGCCGGCGGCGAGGTCTCCCTCACCGGGGTCGGCTATGCGCCCGCCGGCAGCCTGGAATGCGCTGGCCAGCCATTGGGTGACGGCCCGCACCGGGATGAGGTGCGCCATGCCTTGCGCGCTGCGCACCTGGCCAACAACGCCCGGTTGATCCGCAACAGCGAGAATGGCTGGGCGATCCAGGGCGATCCGACCGAAGGGGCGCTGCTGGTGGCCGCCCGCAAAGCCGGATGGAACGAGGCTGAGCTTTCGGAGCGCTTCCCGCGCGTGCGCGAGGTTCCCTTCAGCAGCGAACGCAAACTGATGAGCACAGCGCATCGCGACATGGAGAATGAGGACCGCTACATGGTGGTGTGCAAGGGAGCGCCCGATGTGCTGCTCGCGCGTTGTTCGCACCTGCGCGTCGGCCATGAAGCGCAGCCGCTGACGCCGGAGCGCCGCGTGGACATCCTCGCTGCCGTCAACAAGCTGGCCAGCGAAGCCCTGCGCACCCTGGGTGTCGCCTTCCGCACGGTACGCCTCGACGAGGTGACCGGCGAGATGAGCGACGATGAGGTCGAGAGCCAGTTCGTTTTTCTCGGTGTGATCGGCATGATCGATCCGCCGCGCGCCGAGGCTGCCGAAGCGGTGCAGGTCGCCCGTGCTGCCGGAGTGCGCTCGGTGATGATCACCGGGGATCATCCGGCAACGGCGGCAGCGATCGCGCGTGAGCTGGGCATCAGCAGCGAGGGCAGCCGCGTCGTCACCGGGGCGGAGCTGCAAAAAATGAACGACGCCGAGCTCGAGGAGGTGGTGCGGGAGGCCTCGGTCTACGCCCGGGTGGCGCCCGAGCACAAATTGCGCATCGTCCGTGCCCTCAAGGCGAACGGCGAGATCGTCGCCATGACCGGCGATGGCGTCAATGACGCTCCGGCGCTCAAGAGCGCCGATATCGGGCTGGCGATGGGCATCACCGGTACCGATGTGTCCAAGGGCGCCGCCGACATGATCCTGACCGACGACAATTTTGCCAGCATCGTCGCGGCGGTCGAGGAGGGGCGGGCGATCTTTGCCAACATCCAAAAATTCCTGCGCTATTTGCTCTCCTCCAACATGGGAGAGGTCTTCGTCATGTTCTTCGGCGTGATTTTAGCCGGCGCGATCGGCCTGCACGCGGAGGGAACTTCATCTGTCGTGGCGCCGCTGCTCGCCGTGCAGATTCTCTGGATTAATCTCCTGACCGATGCCGCACCGGCACTGGCGCTCGGAGTCGATCCGGCCGACCGCCGCCTGATGAAGCGCCCGCCCCGCGATCCCCTGACCCACGTCATCAACCGCGATATGTGGATCGGCATTCTTCTCGTCGGCCTGGTCATGGGGATCGGCACCCTTCTGGTCATGGACTATTGTCTGCCCGGCGGATGGATCGAAGGCAGCGGGAGTGTCCCCTACGCCCAGACCATGGCCTTCACGGTCCTGGTCATTTTCCAGCTCTTCAATGTCTTCAACGGCCGTTCGGGCTATGACAGCGCCTTCAAGGATCTCTTCAGCAACCTCTGGATCTGGCTGGCGATCCTGCTCTCGGCCCTGCTGCAGGCGGTGGTCCTTTACGTGCCCTTCCTGCAAAAAGCCTTCGGGACAGTCCCGCTCAGCTTCAAGGACTGGATCATCTGCATCGCGGTATCGAGCACGGTGCTATGGATCCGCGAGATTTCCAAAATGGTTTGGCCGAGAACCCGCTATAACGTCAAGCCGGTCGCCAGCTGAGAGAGCCGGAGGCCGTAATCCGGGTGGGGTACAGGCAGCCGCTTGACCGCCGCCTTGAGCCGGCAGCCGGATGAACAAGCCGGCGCCGGCAGAAGAGTACCGCATCATCCGAAGCCGAAAGGCTAATTCACCTGTTGTGATGGTTCAGGAATGCACCAAACGATGGAGGTTCGCATGAGCGTCAAGGTTCGTCTGGGAATTATGATGTTTTTACAGTATGCCATCTGGGGGGCGTGGTCACCGGTGCTTTCAGCCTATCTGGGAGATACGCTCAAGTTCACCGGGATGCAGATCGGCGTCATCTACAGTCTGCTGCCCCTGGCCACGATCATTGCCCCTTTTATTGGCGGCCAGTTCGCCGACCGTTATTTTTCGAGTGAGAAGGTCATCGCCGTGCTGCAACTGATCGGTGGCGGCCTGTTGATCTACATCTCGCAGCTAACCGATTATTCCGCGATGATGTGGATGTTCTTTCTCTACTCCCTGCTTTATGCACCCACCATGGCGCTGACCAATTCGATCGCCTTCATCAATATGCAGAATTCGGAAAAGGAGTTCGGGCAGGTGCGCGTGTGGGGGACGATCGGCTGGATCGTCGCCGGTCTGATGCTCGCCGGATGGCGCTATCTTGGCGCCGCTCATGGAGCCGATACTCTGCTGCTGGCCGGTCTCTTTTCGCTGGTGATGGGTCTGCAATCCTTCACGCTGCCGCACACGCCGCCGCAGAAGAACACGACCAAACCCTGGGCGTTTATTGAAGCCCTCAAGATGCTCCGGGACAAGAATGTTCTGGTCTTCACGATCATCGCCTTTGTCGTGGCCACCGAGCTGATGTTCTACTATGTCCTGACGGCCCCCTTCCTGACCTCTCCGGATGCCGGGATCGGCGTCTCCTCCAACTCGGTCTCTGCGGTGATGGTCATCGCCCAGGCGGCCGAAATCCTGGTGCTGGCCTTCCTCCTGCCCTGGGCCCTCCCCAAATACGGCATCCGCACCGTGCTGACCATCGGCATTCTCGCCTGGCCGCTGCGTTATATCATTTTCGCGATCGGTTCACCGGCCTGGCTGGTGATCGCCTCACTAGCCCTGCACGGTTTTTGCTTCGTCTTTTTCTTTGCGGCCGCCTTTATTTATTTTGACACCATTGCCCCGAGCGATATCCGCAATTCAGCGCAGAGTTTTATCACGCTCGTGACCTATGGTCTGGGCAACTATGTCGGCAGCCTTTTTGCCGGCTGGATCAAATCTCTCTTCACGAGCCCGGAAGGCGTCACCAACTGGACCCATGTCTTCCTGGTGCCCTGCGCTCTGACCATCCTTTGCGCCCTAGCCTTCCTGATATTCTTCCGGGTGGACAGCCGCAAACAGCAGGCTCCTGTTCATCAGGCGTGACGAACCCTATTAATCCTGGAGAATATCATGGCAAAAAAAGTTCTGGGGGTTGGATTTGTTGGCGGCGGATTCGTGGCGCAGTTCCACATCCGTTCCTGGGTGGGGGTGCGCGATGCCGATATCAATGGCATCGTGGCTAAAACCGCAGCTGAAGCCGAACAGGCCGCGGCCCTGGTCAAGACCCTGCGCCTGGGGGAAGGCAAGATTTTCAAGAGTGTCACCGAGATGGTCGCCGATCCCGCCATCGATGCCATCTGGATCTGCGCCCCTAATTTCACCCGGGTCGAGATTATGGAGGAGATCGCCGCTGCCGTCCTCAGCGGCAAGGGCCAGCTGATCGGCGTGGCATGCGAAAAACCGCTGGGCCGCAATGTGCGGGAGGCGCGGGCGCTGGTCGATCTGGTGAAGAAGGCCAACCTGCTCGACGGTTACCTGGAGAACCAGGTCTTCTCGCCAACGGTCATTCGCGGCCGCGAGATCGTCTGGAAGCGCGGTGCCGCGGCCACTGGCCGTCCTTATCTCGCCCGCGCCTCGGAGGAACATGCCGGACCGCATATGCCCTGGTTCTGGGAGGGCGAGCTGCAGGGCGGCGGCGTGCTCAATGACATGATGTGCCACTCGGTCGAGACCGCCCGCTATCTGCTCACGCCGCCGGGGGCACCGCGCAATGCCCTCATTCCCAAAAAAGTGACCGCCTACACCAACTGCCTCAAATGGCAGCGGCCGCACTATGCCCGCCACCTGGCCGAGTATAGCCAGGGCAAGCTGGATTATGCCAACCGCCCCTCCGAGGATTTTGCCCGCTCCCTGATCGAATACCATGATCAGGAGGGGCACCAGGTCGTCGTCGAAACCACCACGTCGTGGTGTTTCGTCGGCGCCGGCTTGCGCCTCTCGATGGAACTGCTCGGCCCCGAATACTCGATGCAGGTTAACACCCTCGATACCGGCCTCAAGGTCTTTTTCAGCCGCGAGGTCGCGGGCCGGTCGGGCGAGGATCTGGTCGAGAAGCAAAATGCCGAGATGGGCCTGATGCCGGTGGTTGCCAATGAGGGCAACGAGTACGGCTATGACATCGAGGACCGCCACATGGTCGACTCCTTTCTCGCCGGCAAACGCCCGGAGGAGACTTTCGAAGACGGGCTCGAAGTGACGACGCTGCTGATGGCGGCCTATATGAGCGCCGAGCAGGAGAAAATGATATCCTATCCACCGCCCGGCATCGAGGAGTATATTCCTGCTGTGGCCCGCGGGCAGTGGAATCCGGGAAAAAAATAATCGTCTGGTTGATGCATCAGGATTGGAGATAACGTGATGGTAAAACTCAATTGTACCCTATTGCTCTCCCTGCTCTTCGGCCTCTCCCTCTCCCTCTTCGCCCAGGACGAAGCCGGCGATTATCGGGAGGTGCGCATTAAAAAGTTCAAGATGTCCATGCAAACCTACACGTTTCGCAAGTTCACCTTCGCCGAGGCCCTCGACAAGACCCGTGAGCTGGGCATCCGCTACGTGGAAGCCTATCCCGGGCAGCGGCTGAGCAAGGAACTGCCGGAACAAGCGGTTTTTTCCCATACCATGAGTGATGAACAGATCGCCTGGGTGAAAAAGGAACTGGAGAAAAACAGCCTCACCCTGGTCGCTTATGGCGTGGTCCACTTTGACAGCACCGAACAGTCCATGCGTCAGATTTTCGATTTCGCCCGCAAGATGGGCATTGAGGTGATCAACACCGAGCCCGAGTTCAGCGACTGGAAGCCCCTGGAGCGCATGGTGCAGGAGTACGATATCAAGATCGCCGTCCACAATCATCCGCTGCCGAGCCGCTTCGCTCTGCCAACCACGGTCCTCGCCAAGGTCAAGGGACTCGACCAGCGCATCGGCTCGGGCATGGACAGCGCCCACTGGATGCGCTCCGGCTGGGAGCCGATCAAGGCGATGCAGCTCTTGCGCGGCCGCATCGTGCACGCCCACCTCAAGGATATCGACCTCTTCAATGATCCCAAAAAGGCCAAAGACGTCCCCTTCGGCAGCGGCAAGGCCAATATCCACGACATCCTCGCCGAGCTGACATTGCAGGATTACGACGGCTATCTCTCGATCGAGCACGAGCGCGAGGATGAGTCCGCCAATCCCTCGCCCAATATCGCCAAAGGGCTGGAATACATCAAAAGCATCACCTATTTCCAGGAGTATCAGCAGCTGCTGCCGCGTTGGCGCGGGAACTATTCCAAACAGGGCTGGAATCACTACGGCCCTGGCCATTTCCTCCTCGATGAGAAGAAGGGCGAGCTGACCGGCCAGGGCGGCATGGGCCTGTTGTGGTACAGTGCCAAAAAATACCGTGATTTCATCCTCGAGCTCGATTATAAATGCGACGAGGTCTTTACCAATTCGGGCGTGTTCCTGCGCGTCCCTGAGTTGCCGTCCAGCGATGACTATATCTACAAATCCTTTGAAATCCAGATCGATGATGCCGGAACCGGGATCCACCAGACCGGCTCTGTCTATGATGCCGAAGCACCAAAAGCCTTGACCTTCAAGGAACCGGGCCAGTGGAATCATTACAAGATCAGCTTTATCGGCAGCCGGATCACGGTCGAGCTTAATGGCGTGCTGGTGAACGACTGGATGGCCGAGCCGCGTGGCAAGATCAAATCCTTTGCTCCGGAAGGCTACATCGGCCTGCAGAACCACGACAGCCGCGCCCCGGTCCATTTTCGCAATATTTTTGTCAAGGAATTATAACTGGATGGTTTGATGACCGGCCGTGCGGAGGACGCCAGCAGCGTCGATCTTTCGATTATCATCCCGGTATGGAATGAGCGCCGGAAGATCGGCGGCGACCTCCGCGCGGCCGCAGCCTTTTGTCTTCGTCATGGCTACCGGTGCGAGATCCTGGTGGCCGATGATGGCAGCAGCGATGGCACGGCCGCAGCCGCAGCAGCCTGTGCTCCCCTGACGGGGTGTGCGCTGCGTGTGTTGCCGCTCTCGCCCCATCGCGGCAAGGGCTATGCGGTGCGCCAGGGGATGGCGGCTTCACAGGGCCATATCGTTCTCTTCATGGACAGCGGCGGCTGCATGCCCTGGGAAGAGATCCGGCGCGGCCTCCAGCTCATCGAATCCGGCGCCTGCCGGATCGCCCATGCCTCGCGTCGCCTCCCCGGCAGCCGTATTCTGCGTCCGCAAAGCCTCCCCCGCCGCTTCACCGCCTTTCTTTTCCGCCATTTCATGACCCGCCTGCTCGGCCTGCCGCGTGACCTGACCGACACCCAGGCGGGTCTCAAGGTCTATGCAGGTGAGACCGCTCGTATGCTCTACGGGGCCTGTCATTCGCAGGGCTTCCTCTTCGACGCCGAGGTCATCCTGCGCGCAGTGCACGCAGGCCTGGTCATCCGGGAATTTCCGGTGACCTGGAGCGCAGACCGCGACAGCCGTCTGCGTCTCCAGAGGTTGCCCTTCTCCCTGCTGCGCGAAGCCCTGCACCTGAAGCGTGCGCTGCGCCGCGAGTTCACCGCCTGAAGGCCGCTAGGCCTTGAGGTCGCGTCCAGCCCGCCAGCCGTACACTCCATAGAAGGCGACGTAGGAAAAGGCCACCATCGGCACGATGAAGGAGAACTGGATCCCGGCCCGATCGGCGATCCAGCCCTGCAGCGGCGGCAGCAGCGCACCGCCCAGGATCATCATGACCAGGAGCGAGGAGGCCTGGCTTTTCAGCGCGCCGAGGCCCTCGATGGCGAGGGAAAAGATGTTGGACCACATCACCGAGCAAAAGAGGCCGACAGCGAGAATGGTCCACTGCGCGGTCGTGCCGCTGGCTGTCATGCCCATCAGCAGCAGGACAATGATCACGCCGCTGAAAAGGGCCAGCATGCGGTGGGCGCTGTTCTCGCCCAGATAAAAGGCGCCGAGCAGGATGAGCAGGAATATTCCATAGTGCAGGGCCTCATGCCAACCGGCAAGGGCGAGAATCACGAAAAAGGCGAGGACGGGAATGCCGGCGACAAGAAGATTCTTCTTGCGCTTCTCCATATCACTCAGGGCAAAGGCGCCCATGAAGCGGCCGATCATCAGTCCTCCCCAGTAGAAGGAGAGGTAGCGGCTGGCGGCTTCGTGCGGCATGCTCCCGAGCCGGGGTGTGCCGAGAAAATTGATGATGGCGCTGCCGACGGCAACCTCGCCGCCGACGTACATCAGGATAGCGATCATACCGAGCACGGTGTGCGGATGCTTGAGGGCGCCGGCGTCTTGGGAGAGTGGCTCGGCATTGGCGAAATTGGGCAAATGGATGAATTTGAAGACCACGGCGAGGAGGACGAAAACCGCTGCGAAGCAAAGATAGGGTGTCTTGACGGCATCAGCGCCGTGGATGCCGGGCTGGTTGAAGACCTTGAAGATGAGATAGCCGCCGATGACCGGGCCGATGGTGGTGCCCAGGGAATTGAATCCCTGCGAGAGATTGAGGCGGCTGGGGGCCGTGCGTTCAGGGCCAAGGATGGTGACATAGGGATTAGCGGCAATCTGCAGCATGGCAAATCCCAGGCCGACGATAAAAAGCGCGACGAGGAAAAAGGTGTAGGAGAGCATCAGGGCGGCGGGATAAAAGAGGGCGCTGCCCAGCGCGGAGATGATCAGTCCGATGACGACGCCGTTCTTGTAGCCGATCCGGTTGATGGGATCGCCGGAGGTCATCGAGATGGTGTAGTAAATCAGAGAGCCGATGGTATAAGCGCCAAAAAAGGCGAACTGCACCAGCATCGCCTGAAAATAATTGAGGGTGAAGGCCTCCTTGAACCGCGGAATGAGGATATCATTCCAGACGGTCATAAATCCCCACATAAAAAAGAGGACCGTCATCATCGCGAAAGGCCCCTTGTAGCTCTGTTCATTCCCCGCTCCCGGTGCTGGTACCGCACGCGTGCCGCTGCTGCTGGCCATGCCGCTCTCCTTCGATAGTATGTGCTTTTTCTGTGACTGATGGGTGGCACAAATTAATCTGATAAATTAGCGATAAATGCCAGTATTATCAAGATGAATCTCCTTGCCGGACAAAAAAATCTTGAAATCCAGAGATGAATCGCGTACATTCTGCATTCATACCCGTATCCGCCACTCGACCTGGAGGTCCCATGATCCCGATCCGCGCCCGCACTGCGCGTTCTTTCCCGATACTTGTTCTTGCGGCTGCATGGCTGGCTGCACTCCCCTCATCCGGCCTTGCCGCCGCGGCGCCACAACAGCCGGCGCTTTCCAATCCCGGTTTTGAGAGAAACATCCAGGGGGAGATCAGCGGATGGCAACCCGATTCCCTCTCCCGCGCCAGCTGCAGCCTGGATCCGGGCGTGGCCCACAGCGGCTCCACCAGCCTGCACCTCCGCCATGCTGCACCGCAGCAGTCGGCCGTCCTGTCCGATCCGGTGGCGCTCGAGGTGGGCAAGCTCTATCGCCTGAGCGGCTGGATCCGCACCACGGGCGTCCACACCGACTCGGCGCAACAGTATCCGACGCCGCTCCCGGCCTGCCTGCGCATGGCCGCCATGCCCATCACCGCCTGGTCGCGGCCGATTGGAGGGGATCAGGAGTGGCAGCGCAGCGAGGCGCTCTTCTTCGCCGCGCAGGCTAGCGACCGGGTCGAGCTGCGCCTCGGTTACCGCGGCAGTGCGAGCGGCGAGGCCTGGTTCGATGATATCGAGATCACGGCCGTCGACGATATTACGGCATTTATCCCGGCGGAACGCATCCGCTGGCAGGGAAAGGCCTTCCGCTTCGAAGAGCAGGGCTGGACCTTCCTCCATATCGAGGGCGCTCCCTACGCCCGCGGATTGCAGTACGGCACGCTCCTTGCCCAGGAGATCAAAACCTTTATCAACAAGCTGGCGATCAGCCGCAACAAAGACAATCCCGCCATGGCGTGGCGCGACCTGCGCAGCCAGGTCGATCTACTCTTCTTGCGCAAATACGAGACCGAGTTCATGGAAGAGATGCAGGGCATCGCGGAGGGCGCCAAAAGAGCGGGAGTTATGCTTTTTGACCGTCCCATCGAGCTGCTCGACATTGTGACCATCAACTCCTATATCGACCTCTCCTATGCCTGGGATGCCGTGCGGGCCACGCCGCACCAACTCAGCGGCCAACGTTTCAAGGGCCCGGAGGATCAGCTCGATCTCCCGGAGCGACTGCACAAGTGCTCCTCTTTTCTGGCCAACGCCTCTGCGACGGCCGATCATCGCATTGTCTTCGGCCAGCTCTTCATGTGGAACGGCTACATGGGACCGGAGTGGGACGTGATTGTCGATCTTGTGCCCGAAAAGGGCGAGCGGCTGGTCTTTGAGACCTTTCCCGGTGGCATCCATTCCGGTGCCGATTTCTATATCAATGCCGCCGGCATCATGATCGGTGAAACCACCGTCAGCCAGACCCCCTGGAATCCCGAAGGCACCCCCCAGTCCAACCGCATCCGCCTGGCCGCACAGTATGCCCGGTCGATCGATGATGTGGTCAAATTCCTCTCGACGCGCAACAACGGCATGTACACCAACGACTGGCTCATCGGCGACTGCAAGAACGATGAGATCGCCGTTTTCTGCCTCGGCACCCGCGCCGCGGCCCTCTGGCGCAGCTCCAAAAAGCAATTTTACGACGGTCAGAACGACTGGTACTGGAGCGACAACAATCCCAAATCCCTTGATATCCGCAAGGAGTACATCGCCAACCCCGACAACGCCCCCTTCGATCTCAGCTTCCGCCCCTGGGACCGGGATCTCTCCTTCTACAAATTCTATCAGCAGCACTTCGGCCGTATCGATGCCCGGATCAGCATGGAGCTGCTGGGCTCCTCCCCCACCAACCGTCCCCACGCCTGCGATGGCAAGATCACAACCTCCGCGATGGCGGAACAGATGATGTTCATGGCCCACTATGGCAAGGTGACCTACCGTGAACAGTTCATCAATGAGAACGGCCGCATTCCCGATCTGCCGATGGCCATACCGCGCCTCTCCCTCGGCTATACCACCTTCGCCCCGCTGACCCTGACGCGCATGATCGCCGCTCTGGAACCGCAGGCTGCGGCCAAGAACCGCGAAAAAAGTCTCGAGAGCGCCGAGGTCGATTCGTTCTACCGGTTTCCGACGGAGCTGCTTTGGGCCAATACCCTCTTTCCGGCTTCACCGGCCGAGAACTGGCTGATCAGCGGCACTGCCGCCTACTGGCAGATGCTCAACAGCTTGCCCAAGGATACGGGCAAGGCGCGTGTGCAGCTTTCCAACGACCTGGCCGAGCTGCATTGCCGCCTGCTCTATACGCAATCGCGGGAGGGTTCCCTCGTTCCGGCCCAGGCGCGCCAGGATTATCACCAGACCAAATACTATTACATCCCGCGCAGCCGCGGCACGGTTCTTCTGCATCAACTGCGCCTGCAGCTGGGCAATCGCGCCTTTTCGCTCCTGATGAATCGCCTCCATGAGGCCTATGCGGGCCAGGAGGTCTCGACCGCGCGCTTTAGCGAGATGGCGCGTGAGGCGGGCGGCGCCGCAGCAGCTCAAGTCATCGCGCAATGGACGGGCCGGGAGGATCTTCCCGAACTGCTGCCGTCGTGCCGTGTCTCCCGGGCCGACAGCCTCTGGCGGCTGCAGCTGACCGTCGAGCAGAAAGGCGATCCCTACCGTCTCGCCGGTTCGGTGCGCATCCAGACGGCAGACAAGACGATCTGGAAGAAGATCCTCGTGAGTGGAGCGCATCACGAATGGAGCTGGGAGCTGCAGGAGCAGCCCCTGGAACTCACCGTCAATGCGGGGAACGACTTTCCCGTCGCACAGGAGCGCTTTTATACCTTCAGCAATTTCTATGACGACTGGGACCATAGTCTGGTCGTCTATGGCAGCAGCCGCCAGATCGAAGCCAACCATACCCTCGCGCTGCGCTTTGCCAGGGCGGCGGCCGACCGCATCACCGAGACCATCCTGCCGGTGCGCAAGGATTGCGAATTCTCCTGCACAGAGATGGCGCAACACGATGTCCTTCTTCTTGGGGGTGCCGCGGATAATGCGTGGGTTAAAGCGATCGCAGAAAGGTGCGGGCTGGAACTCGGGAACGGGCTGTTCGCGTGGCAGGGCAAAACCTACAACGCCACCAATGAGGGGCTGGCCGTGGTGCTTCCCAATCCGGAGAACCCGCAGCACATGGTGACCATTCTGGCGGCCAACAGCGCCCTGGAGCTCTACCAGATGGCGAAGGCGCTGCCGCGCTTTCCGCAGTGGGCGCTTTTCCGGGATGATCAGATCTTCGAGCGCGGCTATCACGAAACCGGGCTTGACGTAAAACTGGAATAAGCCGGCCCCCGAGCAGCGGAGCCACCCGGATCAGCGCGCCGCCGGCCAGTTGATCCATTGCGGTTCAGCCACGCCGGCGCAGAGAAGGCAGGCCCCCACTTCCCTCCTTGCCGCCAGGCACTCGTCAATTGCCTCCGCGGTAAGGATCATAAAGGCCGTGGAGAGGGCGTCGGCCAGCGCCGCCTCGGGGGCGATGACCCAGGCGGCGAGGGCGCCGGATGCAGGCCGTTTGCTGCGGGGATCGATGATATGCCGCCCTTTTTCAATTCCCGACGCGCCGAGTGCCCGATCCCGCAGTTCAAAGCGCGCCAACACGGCCCCACGCCGCTGCGGGTGCTGCATGCGCACCGGCCAGCCGGCCTGCCCCGGCGCGCAGCCACGCGCAACCACCGAACTTCGCCCGCCGTGAATAAGAAAATCGCTGATTCCCCATTCTTCCAGCCGTTGCGCCAGCTGCTCCACCGCATAGCCCTTGCCAATGGCACCGAGGTCCACCTGCACCGGTGCTTCCTTGCCAATGGTCCCCTCCGGGGCGGAGATCACCAGATGTTCCATGCCCAGCGCCATCTGGTTTGACCTGGCCCAACGGCGCAGGCTCCCCGCCCAGGTCGAATCCGGCAGCCAGAGATCCTTCAAAATGCCCGCCGTCACATCAAAAGCCCGGTTTGTCGCCGAGTAAACTGCGCACGCCTGCTGCAGACAGGCCATGGCATGCCCGCCCAGGATCATGGTCCGACCCGGCGGCAGCAGGTTGAGCCGAGTGATATCGCTGTTGGGCAGGAAACGGCTCAGCTCCGCCTCGATCTCTTCGAGCAGGCGAAAGGCCTCCCAGGCGGCCTGCCCGGCATAGGTGCCATCCGGATGGTTGATCTGAATGGCGAATTCCGTGCCCATCGCCTTGCAGGAAAAGCAGAGTTCGCTGCGGGCTGCGGCGGTCTGGTCTGCGTCGCTGTGAGCTGCAAAGCTCTGATCTGCGTCGCTGTGAGCTGCGGCGCTCCGGTCTGCTGCGCTACAGGCTGCGGCGCTGCGGTCATCTCGCATCGGCTTCTCCGGCAGCCCTCAGAGCCGCTGGTTCGAGCAGATCGTACAAATCCTTGCGGATATAGCCACGGATCTCCTGGCCGGGCCGGAGTTCGGTGTACTCCTGCCACAGGGGCAGATAGAGGGAGCGTTCTCCCGGGGGTGGCGTTTCGTAGAGCTGCTGCAGCAAGGCGGCCTCCTGGTCCGGGGAGATGAGGACCACCGGCGCCGCCGGTCGGCCGGGATTCAGGCGATCCAGCCAGGTGATATTGACGAGCGCGCGCAGGGTCCATGGCAAGGGCCAATACTCACTGCCGATGACGCTGACCTGGAGGGGCATTTGCGCGCCCTCCGGGCTGGCCTGGGCGGCGGCTTGCACGGCCGCGGTGATGCGCGCGACATCAGGACCCGGATGCGCGTAGACCCAGGGGTTGCCGGGATCGCACTCTGCATCGCCGTTGAGCTGCAGCGCCTGGCGCAACAGCAGCAGACCGGAGGCACCGATGAAAACAAGTACTATAATATGCCATCTCTTCGATCGTTTGGCCAACCAGGCCCAGCCAATGCCGGCAAGGAGCAGGGCGGAGTAGTAAAATCCCAGAGCATTCCAGGGGGTTTTATAGGGCAACAGGCAAAACAGGATCGTGAGAATTAAAGTAAAATATATCATGAATCGTCTAAGAATAGATTCCGGCGAACGATCCTTCCTGGAAGGCCAGGCGGACCAGATCGCTGCCGCCAGGAAGGGCACGATCCAGATTTCGCTCCACCAGGGATGGCCCGGCTCATGCCACCAGAAGAGCAAGCGGAAGTAATAGGACCATCCCTGGATGTGCACGGTTTGGCCGGTACCGCGCTGTACATAGCCACCATAGGCCCGAAAGCTGTCGAGCAAGCCCGCAGGATGAGACAAGCCCGCGGTAAACATCAGCGTAGTAACGCCGAGCGCCACGGCGAGCCCGAGCAGGATATCGCGCCGAAGCCGGCTACCCGGCAGGTGCCGCGGCCCTGCGGTCATGAACGCCGCCAAGGCCGCGGCGGCCAGGATCAGGATATCCGTCTCCTTGGTGGCGTGCAGCACGCCCAGGGCCGCGCCGGCGCCGAGGATCCAGCCGCGCTGCGGCCTAAGCAGATAGCGCCCGATGCAGATCAGGGTGAGGGCCGCGAAAAAGACCAGGAGCACCTCCTGGATATAATAGCGGCTGTAAAAGACCAGCATGGGGGAAAGGGCAGCAGCGAATGCGGCGGCCAGGGTGGCGGCACCGCCGATGAAGGGTCGCAGCAGCAGGGGCAGGAGGACGAGTCCGAGGCCGAAGCAGACCGGGACGAGACGCAATGTGGTCTCATCCAGTGCCGCCAGGGAGGTCTGACCGCGCAGGCAGGCCGGGATCAGGGTGAAATAATAGAGGGCCGGGCCGTGGTATTCGCGCGCATCATAGAGATAGTGGCCCTCCTCGAGCAGGGCGGCGAACTTGATGGCATGCACGGCCTCATCGGTATGCATCGGCCGCCGGGCGAGATGCGGCAACCGCAGTCCGGCCGCCAGCAGCAGGACGAAAAGCCAGAGGATAATTTCGGTTCGCTTTGCAGCCATTCTGTCCCAATGCAAATGCCCTCCTGTGAGGAAGGGCATTTGTTAATTTACGCGGTCAAGGATCCGGAGCGGGCGAATGTTCTGCACCGGCAAGCCATAGACTTACACCTCGGCAGAGGGATTGAGGTCTTTGTCGACCGGGCCATTCACCCGCCAAAAGCACCGGAAAGAGCGGATTTATTGTACCGGCAGGCCGTAGACTTCTACCTCGGTATAGTGGTTGAGGTCATTGCCGGTATTGCCATTGCTCAGGCAGCGCACATAGCGTCCCTGAACGCCCTTGGCGTCGATCAGCTTGCCTTCGGCGGTCTCGATATAGTTTTTGTCGGTTCCCATGCCGAGTTTGGCAGTATTGTCGTGGTCGTTATTGAAGATGGTCTTGACGCCGTTCTTGAAAGCGGGATCATCGGCGACCTGAACGATCACATCAAAGTAGACGGTGGGCTGCTTGTGGTAGTGCCAGAGCAAGACCGCATAAATGGTATAACGGGCCTTGAGATCGATAGTGACATGCTGCACCATGGGGCCGAGTTCCACATAGCTGCCGTCCTCCGCCTCCTTGTCGCCATCGGTGATCATTTCGAGTTCGCCGATGACCGGCTGCATGTCGCTGGAAGTGACCGGCTTGTGCAGGGCCACATTGGCCGTTCCGGCAGGGGCCAGGAAGGGTTCGCGCGCTTTGCCGAGGGGTTTTTCAAGGTTCGGCACCTTGAGATTTTGCGGGGTGCCGACGAATTTCGGTTTGGGCAGCTTGATCGCGACCGGTTTCAGATCCTGTGCCGCGGCCGCGATGGTGAGGGTGAGAATCAGGGCCCCGAGGACAAGGGCAGATACTTTAACAGACTTCATGGCATACATCTCCACTAACGTAATCGATCACTTTTTCCAGAGTTTGTAGAGCAGCCGGTCGAGTCCGGCGACCTGCTGGGTGGGAATGACGCTCAGCACCAGCAAAGCCGTGAGCTCGACCAGATTTTTGTTGATGAAGAGATAATGGCCCTCCATGGGAATGCTGTAAAAGAGCCCCACGAAGGGCGGATTGCAGACATAATAGAGCAGGATGAGCAGGATACCTGCGCCTGCGGCCAGCCGGGTGAAGAGGCCAAGGATAAGGCCGAGGCCGATGAGAATCAGGCCCCATATGTTCAGGGTATTAACGACCGCAAGCACAGCGCTGTTCCCGGCCAGGCTGTGGAAAAAGCCCGCCAGGATCCATTTGGACTCCATGAGAAAGCCATAGGCCGACCAGTTCCCCTTGATGAGTTTGGCGACTCCTTCATAGAGGTAATGCCAGCCGATGACCATGCGCAGGGCCGTCAGGAGAGTCCACTGCAGGCCGGATAAGCGAGTCTCTTTCATCAGATGCGAAATTCCTCCGGGCTGAAATCGAGCGTTCTTCTGGCCTCCACCGCTTCATTGACCTTGAGCACGGCAACAGCCGATTCATAGGCTACTTCAGGCGGACAGTTAAGGCTTCCCTTGCCGCGCACGGCATTGAAAAAATTCTCGAGATGGGGCTTGTGGTAAGGATCATTGAAGGCCAGCGCGATCTTGTGCTCGTCCGGGGAGATGGTCTCGCGGACGTCGAGGGCGTCGCTCTCCTCCTCGGCCTTGACTTCCACCAGTTTGGGTTCGGTAAGGTAACCCTTGCGCACGTACTCGTCCCAGGACGGGGCATTGGCTTTTTCCCGATAGACCGAGCCCATGCCAGCCGATTCGGAGATGAGCAGGGTCCCCTGGTCGCCCATAAACTGCTCAAAGTAACCCAGACTGCCATTGGTGGTCTGGGTCTTGTAGTGTGCGCGGACGATGCCCAGCGGTGTTGCGTACTCGTAGGTCGCCATGACGGTATCGTACCATTCATGGGTGGCTTTGGGGTAATAGTCGGTGCCACCGCTGGCCTGGACTGAGCTGGGGTTGGCGCCCAGGAACCAGGAAAAGATATCGATCTGGTGGGAGCCCAGGTCGACGATCGGGCCGCCGCCCAGTTTGCGGTACCAGCGCCAGTTGCAGAACTGGGCCATGGAGTCAAAGCCGTAGCGGCGCAGCTGGGCCTGAGGAATCTCGTACTTTTTCGGCCATCCCAGTTCCGGGGCGGCCGAGCGGTTCCACTGGCCGAAGGCCGTCACCGGCCGGCCGATCAGAGCGATCTCCTTGAGCAGGACATCGTGGCAAAAGCGGTAGCGCGGATTGCTGCGGCGCTGGTGGCCGATCTGCAGCAGCTTGCCGGTCTCGCGAGCCGCCAGGACCATCTGCCGTGCGCCCTCCAGGGAGTTGGACATCTCTTTTTCGCAATAGACGTTCAATCCCGCCCGCAGGCAGGCGACCGCATGCTCGGCGTGCCAGAAATCGGGGGTGGCGATGACCACCGCATCCAGCCCCTTCTCCTTATCGAGCATCTCCCGGTAGTCCTGGTAGAGCGCGGCTTCATGGCCGTACTTTTTCAGCAGGTTGCCAGCGCGCTTGAGGTTGTAGTCGGTCCAGATGTCGCAGACCGCCTGGAAGCGCAGGCCGGGGATCTTGAGCATGGAGTTGAGGAGGACGCTCCCCTGGGCGCCGACCCCGATCAGCGCGACATGAAGCTCGGCAGGGGCCTCTCCCCCGCCGGCGGCCGCGGCCTTGCGGGCTCGAGCCGCCCGGCGATAGGATTCCTGTTTCAGGGCTGCCAGGGTAAAAGCGCCGAGCACCGGCACCCCAGCCAGCCCCTGCAGAAAATCCCGCCGGCCGATCTTTTTTCCGGATTTTGCTGCGGGGACCGTCGAATCCGTGCTGGAATTCTTCTCCTTCATGATCCGCTACCCCTACAGGCCCCAGCCATCGCGATAGCTCTTGGTGAGCAGCGCGTTGGCATCGGGATAATTGGTGAACTGGCCCTTGACCGCATCATATTCGAGGAGCATGTTGGCCTCTTTGGCGCAGCGCACGGCGATACACCCCAGGAGCATGGTCTCGGTGAGGGGACCGGCATAGCTGAAATCCGTGAAGGACTTTTT
>Ga0116170_10000147_pt1 | contig 70569 bp, 70 predicted proteins | sample AD_JPNHW1_MetaG_FD_89797 | JGI IMG/M metagenome (GOLD analysis project Ga0116170, IMG submission 89797) | Active sludge microbial communities of municipal wastewater-treating anaerobic digesters from Japan - AD_JPNHW1_MetaG | ecosystem: Engineered > Bioreactor > Anaerobic > Digestate | place... | reverse complement strand
ATGAACTAATTATCGTTACCCGTATGCTCCAACCCGTTGTTTCTTGACAAACTAAGTTTCAAAGGCTAAGATAAAACAATGGCTATAAAAAGCGTTGCCGATCGATTCCGACGACCATTTAACAGCCTCCGTTATAAACTCTCCTTCATTACTGTTTCTATCACCCTTGTGGTCCTTTTTTTTGCTATCAGTATATCCTATATCTGGGGATATCGTCTTCTTTCGAGTGTCATCCTTTCAAACAGTAAAACTATCACCGAGATCCTTTCATTTTCTTTATCACAGGATTTAATAGAAAAAACAAAAGATTTTCAGGCATATGCCAGAGATGTGCGTGTACTGCAGGCTGTTCAGGCTGGTAATGCTTTTATCTCAGCGATGAGCCCTGCTGTCAGAGAGCAATATGTTTTGGATATGGATCGGCAGTGGCTTGCGGCTTCTCCTGATAGCGGTTTAGTCCAGGGATATATGTCCAAGGATGCAAGTGTTTATCTGCGGTATTTTACCAGGGGTGATGAAGTTCTTGGTGAAATGATTTTAACCGATCAGTTTGGCTGTTTGGTGGCAGCAACCGGTAAAACAACAGATTTCTATCAGGCGGATGAAAAATGGTGGCTGGACGCTTATAATGGCGGCGTTGGAAGGATCGTGATTGGTGATGCTGAATTTGATGATTCAAGCGGGATCTGGATCATACCGGTCAGTGTCCCTGTTGTGGGTGATCGTGATCAGGTAATTGGTATTCTGAAGGCATCTATTTCCGTTGAACGCTACTTTGCTTATTTAAGCCGGTTGCATTTTGGTGCCAGCGGTCATGCGCTCATTATCAATGAGAAGGGGAACGTCATTGTCCATGAAAAAGTAAAGCCTATGCAGTATCAAGTATTTTCGGGTTCGGTTTTCTTTAAGGATATAAACACTCAAAAAACAATTACCTTGGAAGATTCGCCTATCCATGGCAACGGGTACTTTGTTGTTTGTTCTCCCGTTTCTTTGGGCCAATCACTCGTGCAGGATTTCCATTGGTACGTATGTGTTGAGGTTAAGAAAGGTCAGATATTTGCTCCGTTGGATCGCTTTCTTATGGGCATGCTTGTTTTGGCGCTTATTTTAATTACCGTAGCTGTTATGTTAGGGATTCAAAGCGGCAGGAAATTTGCGGAACCCGTGCAAAAATTAAAGCAGGCAGCCGAACGTATTGCGCGCGGTGAGTTTGATACGGATATTCATATTGATACGCATGATGAAATTGAGGCTTTAACCGATACTTTTACAGCCATGGCGGCAGACTTGCGACGGTTTACCAAAGAGTTGAATCTCCGCAATGAAGCGCTGGAATTATCGAATGTAACCTATCAGGAAATGGTGGAAAAATTAAATATCGCCAATCATGAGCTTGTTGTCTTAAAAACCGAAATGGAAGATAAAGTGAATCATTTGGAGCAATTCAGCAAGATTTCTATAGGGCGGGAATTGCGGATGCGCCAACTGAAGGAAAAGATAGCGGCGCTTGAAGAGGAATGTGCCCGGTTGAAGGGAGCGTCTTCATGAGTAAAGAAAATCTGCGGGTTTTAATGCTTGAGGATAACGGCGCTGAATGCCGGCTTGTTGAAGAGATGCTGGCAACGATTGAATATCCGCATTTTGAAATGCATTGCGTTGCGACGCTTGCTGAGGCTAACCGTGCGTTGGTTAAGGACAGGTACGATGTCCTTATCTTAGATCTAGGTCTTCGTGATAGCCAGGGAATCGAGACCTTGAAATCCCTTTGTTCATTTGTGCGCCATATACCGATAGTTGTCTTGACCATGCTTGCCGACGAAAGAATCGGCCTTGAGGCGATGCAGGAAGGTGCTCAGGATTATCTTGTCAAAACCCAGGTTGATGCGCCTCTTTTGTCTCGGGCATTGCTCTATGCGATTGAGCGCGCCAAAACTCAGGACGAGCTGCGTTCAGCTTCTCGTGAATGGGATATGACGTTTAATGCAATTACCGATTCAATCATGCTTATCGATAAGGATTACCGTATTAAGCGTGTTAACAAGGCGACATTTGTTATGTTTGATTTACCCCAGCAGGATATTGTGGGGAAACAATGTCATGAAGTTGTGCATCGAATGGATAAACCCTGGCCTGATTGCCCTTTTACCAAGACAGTGGTTGATTTGAAATCGCATGCGACGGAAATTATGAATACTGGAACAAACACATGGTACCTTGTTTCTACATCTCCTATTTTTGATGATGCCGGTGATTTTGCTGGGGCAGTTCACGTTACCCGGGACATTACGGAGCTTAAAAAAACAGAGAGATACCTGGAACATAGGATTCATGACCTGGAGATTTTTCGCAAAGCGGCAGTTGACCGTGAGTTGGTCATGGTCCAGCTGAAGAAGAAACTTAGAGAGATGGAAGAAAAAACGAAGTTTGAAGAGGGGACCCGATAAAATGTTTTTTGGCAAAAAACGGTATAACGGAAATATTCGAGCCGATGAAATTGCCGCGCATTATAAACTTTTTATAGATCATGTGCCGCTTCTCGTATGTATTATATCGGAAACAGGTGTATTTTTATCCTGGAATGCCTATGCGCAGAAGATCCTGGGTTATTCTTCCGGCGAGATAGTGCATCATAAGACACTTGCCGATATCAGTATTGATGCTGGACTTGCCGGAGATATCTTGCGCCAGGCAGGTTTAAAGCATGTTTTTACTGCGCCGCTTGACGTGCGTCATAAAAACGGCTCATTGGTTTCTGTCCAGCTGGTACTAGCTCCGTATAAAAATTCCGAGGGGAATATCGTTTCTTTCTATGGGTTTGCTGAAAATATCGGATATCAAAAAGAGTCGGAATATGAGCGGCGCACGTATGAAGAGACCTTGCAAGGGGTCGTCGATAATGTCGGTATAGGTGTTTTGCTTATTAATCCGCAGATGGAAATTGTGCTGATGAATAAGCAAATGAAAGAATGGTATCCGCATGTTTCCCTGGGGATGAAGGCATCATGTTATACAATGCTGCATGACCGGGGAGACGTACAACCGTGTCTGCATTGCCCTACGGAAAAAACGTTCCAGGATGGCCTTGTCCACGAAACCATCCAAGAAATTCTTCGTGACGGAATTGTTGTGCATCAGCGTATCTTGTCTTCACCGATCAAGGATATCTCGGGCCGGGTTATTTCGGTGGTTGAAATTATTGAAGACGTGACAACCCAGAGAAAGAAGGCATTAGAGGAAGAAAAGCTTTTTGCAGAAGCGGATAGTGCCAAACGGGAATTGGAGAAAACCAATGCCGAACTTCTAGCCGCGAAGGTGCAAGTTGAAGAGATATCACGCGGCCTTGAAGAAAAAGTCAGCCAGCGCACACAGGAGCTTCGTGATATCCAAGAAGCGACCATCAATATCCTGGAAGATTTGCAGGAATCAAAGGATGTTATTGAATTAGATAAACTTAAAATGGAGAGCATGATCCAGAGTATGTCGGAAGGGGTTATTCTGCTTGAGGAAGGTGTTGAAACGATTGTTATGAATCCTCAAGCCAGGAGGATGCTGGATTGTGCGCCTGATCAGGCGGTTTCAAGCCGGCATATTCAAGAAAAACTCAAACAGCATAATCTTCTTGATGCCTGGAATGGTTGCCGGAGCCAACATCATCCCGTGGCAAAAGAGATTTCGATCGGCACTTTGCAGAAAACGGTATTGCGTGTTGAGATGAACCCCGTCTATAATTCTGCGCACGCGCTTACCGGCGTCGTTATAGTTGTCCATGATATTACCAGAGAACGGGAAATAGACCGGATGAAATCAGAATTCATTTCGACGGTTTCTCATGAATTACGTACTCCTTTGGCGATAACCAAAGAGGGGATTTCGCTTGTTCTTGACCGTATCTCCGGTCAGATAAATGAGCAACAGCAGAAAATTCTAACGAAGGCAAATGATAATATTGACCGGCTCTCCCGTATTATCAATAACCTGCTTGATATTTCAAAGATTGAGGCAGGTCGGGTTGAGTTGAAAAAAGAGCTGGTTGATATTGCCGAATTAGCAAGGGCGGTATTAACAGCTTTTGAATCCCGTTTTAAAGAAAAAAACCTTTCTGTTTCATTTGAAGCTGATAGCGGAGGGGTATGGATTTTTGTTGATGCGGACAAAATGGTCCAGGTTTTTACTAATTTACTGAATAATGCGCTAAAATTTACAAATCAGGGGGGAGTTACCGTAAAGATTCATTCCATGCCCGATAGCGTTGAATGTAGTGTTGCCGATACAGGTATTGGCATATCGGAAGAAGATATGCCCCGTGTTTTTCAGAAATTCCAGCAATTCGGCAGGATACCGGGAGGCGGTGAAAAAGGGACAGGCCTCGGGCTTTCTATTGTCAGGGGTATTATCGAACTTCATAATGGAAAGGTCAAAGTCGTTAGCTCGCTTGGTAAAGGAACAACCTTCATCTGCCGGTTGCCGACGTACACATCGGATGAAATACTGTTCGAGTACATTACCAACGGTATTGCGGCAGCGACGGTTAAATATACTGCAATGTCGTTGGTTTTAATTTCGATAGCCGGGGTTGATCAGCTTGTTGCGCAGGAGAGTCAGGAACGGGGCGTCAATGTCCTGCACGAGATCAAGGAAATACTGCATGATGCGCTTCGTGGCGGCGGAGACGTGATTGTGAAAGACCGCGGAGAACTTGCTCTTGTGCTTGTTGGTTGTGATAAGCTGAATGTCCTTCGAGTTGAAGGAAGGTTAAGTCATGCACTTGAGGATTATCTGGCCCGGCATAATCTTTCCGATCAATTGTCGTTCCATTTTTCTTCCGTTACGTACCCCGAAGACGGGGCTACCGAGATGGAGCTTTTAACGAAAATCCGAACGGAGTAGTTCTATGGATTATATTTATTTCTTTTACGGGCTGTCTTTTTTGGTGTTCGGTGGCGTTTGTTTTACGCTTACGAGAAAGAATGCCGGGGCTCTGCCGTGGTTTTGGCTGGGTTTGTTTGGTTGTATGTATGGTTTGTACGAATGGCTTGAGCTGGTTGCATATATGTTTGCTGATTCGGTTTTATTTTCGTCTCTCAGGTGTGTTTTTTTAATGCTTCCGATGTATTGCTTATGCCTCTTCGGAATTTTAGGATTACACGGTAATACTGAAAAGCGCCTTCGTGTCTGGTTTATTTTTGCCGGGATTTTTATTGTAGGGATGTCGGTTTTGAATGGAATTCCGGGGGCGCATGCGGCACTCCGGTATTCTCTTGGTTTTCCCGGTGCTGCGTTGGTAGCACTGGTTTTTTTCAAATTTGCCCGTGCGTTTGTTTCCCTGGAACGGATATCGCTCCTGGTGATTTCTGCTTCGTTCCTTGCGTTTGCTTTTTTGACCGGGATTGCGGTACCTCGCATCCCCTTCTACTTGCCGGCGTTATTCAGTACGGATTCTTTTTTACGTACGTTTGCGTTGCCTGTTCAATTGGGGTGTGGTGTTTGCGCTTTTTGTGCTGCAGGAGGGATACTCCTTTTTTACCATAATTTTTCACTTCGAGGGGTACGGAAACACACTGGTTTCGGACGGGTCGAAATGTCAACGGTCGTTTTGATCTTCCTGTTTTTCATCATTCTTGGAGGAGCGGTTTTTACGAATTTCCTCGGGGTTCTTAAAACCCGGCAGGTGACAGAAGATGCTGTCCGAAGATTGGCTATCGTGAAAGTTGATATTGAAACGGTTTTGCTTAAAGTCGATCAGGGAGTGCGGTCTCTCAGCGAAGGAATGGCTATTGCTCCGGCACTTGAAGCCGGCGCGGATAAGGAAACAATAGATAAGGCGAATGCAACGTTAGATCGTTATCAAAAATCGTTTGAGTATACGGTCTGTTTTTTACTGAATACGGAAGGTTTGGTTATCGCCTCTTCAAATAGGGATACTCCGGACAATTTCATCGGTATGAATTATGCGACGCGTCCGTATTTTAAAGAAGCGATGCAAGGAAAGAGCGGAAATTATTTTGCGGTAGGATTGACTACCAAAAAACGCGGATATTTCTCAACATGCCCTGTTTATGGACAGGACAAGTCATTGATTGGTGCCGTCGTTATTAAACAAGAACTCGACACAGTAATCCTTAATATCCGGACTTTCGGGTTTCTTTTTTTAGTTGACCCGCAAGGGGTCATTTTTATTTCGAGCGACCCCGCGCATGCGTTCCAATGCGTATGGCCGATGAGCGATGCAACACGTGCGTCAATCCAAAATTCAGAACAATTTGCTGATCTTAAGCCCGGCAATTTGCTCAGGCATGAGCCGGTAAGCGGCTCGAATATTTTTTATCAAGGGAGGAACTATTATATTGTACGGGCTTTTCTTGGCCGGGGGGGATGGTCTCTTATTGAAATGATGCCGATCGATGATGTTTGGCACTATCGGGCTTTTGGCATGCTTTTGACGTTGTTCCTGTTTATTCTTGCGATCGTTATGTATTACTTTATACGCCAGGAAGAGAGGATCGCAGAAACAATAGAGACATCGAATGAGAAACTTCGACACATCGATAATTTGAAATCTTACTTTGTCAGTGTCGCTTCTCATGAGTTGCGTTCTCCTCTGACAATATTGAAAGAGCAGTCCCGGATTATTCTTGATAAGATCGCAGGTCCTCTGAATGAAAAACAAGAAAGGATTTTGAGGTCGCATCTTGATACGCTTGATCGTCTGACCCGCACGACAGATAATCTTTTGGATTTGTCTAAGATTGAGGCCGGGAAGATGGATTTGCGCCGGCAATACTTTTCTATTACTGATGTTGTTCAGGAAACCGTGGAGTTTTTTAAGCCGATGGCAAAAGAAAAGCATCTGACTTTGTCAAGCCGTTTGCCGGAGTATCCGATTTCAGTTTATGCGGAAAAGGATAAGATTATCCAGGTCCTCACCAACCTTATTTCTAATGCGCTTAAATTTACCAAGGAAGGGTCTATTGAAGTTTCGCTGGGAGAGCGCGATGATATGATTGAATGCAGTGTTTTTGATACGGGGCCCGGCATTAGCGCTGAAGATTTACCTCGCGTGTTTGGCAAATTTGAACAATTGAATGTTTTGGCTACCGGAGGAGAGAAAGGAACGGGTTTGGGGCTTGCAATTGCAAAAAGCATTATTGAAATGCATGGGGGAAAAATCTGGGTTACCAGCGAACCCGGGCTCGGCGCGAAATTCTATTTCAGCCTTCCGCGCCTGGATATGTTTGAACTTATGAATGAGAGTATTCATTGCGGCATTAAAAGGCGTGAGGAGGTCTTTATTCTGGGTGTTGTCTTGCTTACGGAGTGCCCCGATGCGGTTTTTACTACTGCTACGGAATTAATCGGAGCAGCGTTTAAGGGAGTTTCTCTTCTCAGCCGCTCGAAAGAAGGGGAATTAATTGCGCTTCTGCGTTGTGAAAGCAATGACGCGATATCAACCGTGTCGCGTCTTGGTCGTACCATAAAAGAGGCAATGAAAAAAAACGGGTTCGAGTCTTTTGATAAAGTCAGATACGGATATGCGTTTTATCCTATTGACGGTTTTACCGCAGGCGAACTCATGGAGAAGGCCCGACAAACACGCTTGTCGCTTTCAGAAATGCTTTTTAAGAAGCAGATCATGATTGTCGATGACGAGCCTGATTTTGTGGAGACGCTATCTCTTAACTTGCAAAAAATTGGTTTTAGGGATATTATCAAATGTCATGATAGCGCAGAAGGCCTGGTTGTTCTTGAAAAAGAAACGCCCGATATAATTCTTGTTGATATGAAGTTACCGCAGATGAGCGGGTATGAATTTGTCGGCAGACTTAAGGAAAACGTTAAGACGAAGGATATCCCGATTATTATCATGTCTGCCTATACGGTTGAAATGGAACACATGGGTGATTTTGCCAAGAAGAAAGCTATTCCAATGGTAAATAAACCATTTACCGTTAAAGAGTTGTATGCGTGGCTTAACGTATTATTGTAATAGGCCGGGGTTAGTTCCGCTGTATAAAAGCGGGGACTGTGCTTAACGGAAACTATTGGTTATCGTCTCGCCTCATACTGAGCGCCGAGACCTCATTAAACAAAAGTTATTGGTTATCGGGGAGGATACACCTATGGATGCGCTGCTCAAGAAGTTACTGGATGTTTCCGGAATATCGGGATATGAGTCTGAAGTTGCCGCTCTTATGTTGCATGAGTTGAAAAAAACGTGCGACGAAGTTTGTATCGATTCATTCGGGAATGTTATTGCACGTAAAGGAAAAAGCGGCACAAAGATCATGCTTGCCGCGCATATGGATGAAATCGGGTTCGTGGTCAAGCATATTTCAAAAGAAGGATTTATCTGGTTTGTTAAGGTGGGTGGTATTGACGATAGAATCCTTTTGGGTCAGCGCGTGGTTATTGCATCGAAACAGGGGGAGATCAGAGGAGTGATTGGCGCAAAGCCGCCCCATTTATTAAAAGAAGAAGAGCGCAGGAAGCTGGCCCGTCATGAAGATATGTTTATTGATATCGGTTGCTCGTCAAAAGAAGAGGTGTTGCGGAAAGTTTCGATCGGGGATCCCATTGTATTTGAACCGAATTCAGGAGATTTAAACGGTCGTCTTTGTTATGGCAAAGCAGTTGATAACCGCGTCGGTTGTTACGCGTTGCTGAAGATTATGCAAAAATTAAAAAAGGTTCATGCCCAGGTTTATGCGGTTGCGACAGCTCAGGAGGAGGTTGGTTTAAAGGGGGCCCGTACCTCATCATTCCGTATTGCGCCTGATTTTGCCCTTGTTCTTGATACCGGAGTTTCCGGTGATACGCCGCAGACCGCGGAAAAAGAATCCGCGTTGAAATTAAGCGGCGGAGTCGCTATTACGGTAGTTGAGGCTGGCGGCAGGGGTTTGATTGTGAACGGCCGCGTCAAGGATCTCTTAATCGAAACTGCTCAACGCAATAAAATCAAGTATCAGATAGATGTTGTTGACGGCGGGATGACTGACGGGGCGACGATTTATATGAACAGGGAAGGGGTGTTAACGGGTGTGCTTGCGATTCCTACGCGGTATGTGCATTCTCCAACCGGAGTTTTTAGCGCGGCCGATGTCGAGGCAACGGTTGATCTGGCGGTTAAGGTGATTGAACGAAAAGCCGCAGAAAAGTAATTTTCATGTCAGGTCATTCTCGGTATGTGCGGCTTGTGTTTGTTTTTCTTCTGGGGAGTAGTATCTGTGCAGTCATCTTCGCCGGAAGTATTGTTAAGGGTATAACTGCTGCGATCTTTACCAAAACGCTTGCCGTTTCTCAGGTTCGTATTGGAGATTGTCAGATTTCCTGGGGAAAGATTCGGTATAGGGATATTGTTGCTTCAGGCGGGCAGATTGATCAGGTAACTATCCCGTCTCTTACTGTTACCTTTTCTGCGCGGTCCCTGGCGGCTTTGACCGCGCAAAGAATAGAGTGCCAGCAAGCAGGATTTTCTTTGCAATCTCCTGCGGTTATTGTCAGTGGTATTACCTGTCGCTTTGAGCCCTTGCAAAAGAAAGGGAGTGTCGCTTTTCACCAGTGCTCTTTTGGGAAAGTGGTTTTGTCTGATATGCAGGGGGAGCTGTATCTGGAACAGAGTGATCTTGTTGTGCGTCAGGCTTCCGTGCGTGTTTTTCAGGGGATTGTCCGCTTTGATGCCCGCCTTGGTTTGGCACGGGCATTTTTTTATTCGGTGAATGGAAATCTAGAGGGTGTTTCTTTGCGCGAGATCGAACGGGCCTTTGAACTGGAAAAAAGAGTTCATCTGGACGGATCTTTATCCGGCACTTTGTTTGTTCAAGGTGATGGGCATACCATTACCGGGTTAAGCGGTACGCTGGCTTCTCCGCAGCCGGGAGGAGCGATAGCATTGTACGATGATACGATGATTAGGAATATTGCTCAGGCAAGCCAGCAGCCGATTGAAATCATTGCGGAAGGGTTCAGGGATTATCGCTATTCAGACGGAACGCTTTTGATGCGGACTGAAGGCGGGAATATTATTGTACGCCTGTTGTTGGAAGGTGCTGCTGGAAAGAGAGACATAACGATAACAGTACATGGGGATTCCCCGGAGAGGATTTGATCATGAAAAACGGTTATATATGCGCGCTTTGTTTATTGGCTTTTCTTGGATTTGGATGTGCACGGGTCAAGGTTGAGGCGCCGAAGGATCCGATTAAAGTTGATGTTTCGATGCGGCTTGATATCTATCAGCATGTTGCCAAAGATATCGATGCTATTGAGAATATCGTGACCGGTACGCAGAATAAACCGGCACCTGCTGATAACCGTAGCTGTCTGTCGGTTTTTATTGCGACGGCATATGCGCAGTCTTTAGATCAGGATGTAGAGGCGGCTGCGTTGCGCAGACGCGATCGTTTATCAAACCTGGAAGCATATGAATCAAAAGGTGTTTTGGGTGAGAGTAAACAAGGCCTTGTTGTTATTCAATCTGCGGATAAGGCGGATACTCAGGCGCGGGCGCTTGTTGAGTCGGAAAATTCCGACCGGTTGGTTATTTATCAGTCTGTTGCCAGGAAAAATGGAATTCCCCTTGCCGATGTTCAGAAGATGTATGCTAAAAAATTACAACAGAATGCGCCTGCGGGAACTCCGCTGGAGACTGAAAGCGGCTGGCAGATAAAATAAATATGGCACGCAACGAGTCGGATTCTTTATGATACCGGTTCCGGAATATCCCGTATTTGAGCCGATGTGTTTAGGGCACCAGGGATTCTTTGACCAGGCGTTTGCCAAAAATCCTCCTGAAATTTCGGAGTTCACCTTTACCAACCTGTATGCCTGGCGGAATGCCTATCGATTTTATGTCGCTCGATATGATGATTTTCTTATTGTCCGTTCTGATGCAAAAGGGATACCCTGTTTTTTAGAACCTATCGGGACTGGCGATAAACGTGCAGTTATGGAGAATATCCTGGTTGATACCGCAGGTTCTTTTATACGGATACCGGAAACAGTAAAAAAGATTTTTGCCGGGGATACGCGTTTTCACGTTGAACGTGATGCCGCCAACTCCGATTATCTGTATCGTACGGATGATCTTATACGCCTGGTTGGCAGAAAATTCGACGGGAAACGCAATCAAATCAAGAAATTTAAAGCGCAGTATTCGTTTGCATATGTTGAACTTGATGCTGTTGCTGGCCGTGAGTGCCTGGATTTTGCCGATGGGTGGTGCATTGTCCGCGATTGTGACGGTGTCGAGGGGTTGCGTCATGAACGTGCTGCAATTGATGATATGATCAGCCATTGGAATACGTTTGGTTTGGTCGGCGGGGCAATCAAGGTGGAGCAGAAGGTCTGTGCGGTTGCGTGGGGACAAAAGCTGAACCCTGAAACGATTGTCATCCATATCCTGAAGGCTGATCCTGCCATGCTTGGCCTTTATCAGGTTATGCATCATGAATTTGTGAGTCATCATGCTGCTGGTTTTCAATTTGTCAATATGGAACAGGATTTAGGAATCGAAGGCCTTCGTAAATCAAAGCTATCCTACCAGCCTATCCGGCTTGTTGAGAAATTCACCATTCGCCTGACATAATATGAATTTTGGGAAAATGTTTTCCAGTAAGAGTATGCGTTCGATCCTTGCGCATAGTTGGTCTTTGAGTTGGCCGATGACGCTTATTATGTTCTGCGTTTTTGTGATCGGTCTTACCGATGTTTATATCGCAGGAAAATTCGGAAAAGAAATTCAGGCGGCGTACGGGCTGGTTTTTCAAGTGTATTTTATTTTTAGTATTGTCGCCTCAGCGCTTTCCGTCGGTTCAGTCTCCGTCATTTCCCGTCTTTTTAGTTCCGGCGAATCCCGCCATTTAACTGATGCAGTGGACTCCTCATGTATCCTTTCCTTGGTTGCCGGAATACTTGCCGGCGCCGCAGGGTATTTTTTTTCTCCGCAGATTATAGCTGCATTGCGTGTTCCGGAAGTCTTGAAAGGTCATGCTGTTGTCTTCATGCGCATTTATTCGCTGGGGATTGTGTTTAATTATATCCTTTTGAATTCTAACGCCATTTTGCGCGCGTGTGGTATGGTGCAAAAATCGTTGTTAACGATGACGATTGTTTGCGTTTTGAATGTTGTCCTGAACTTTTTCTTTGCGTTTGGTTCGCCTCTTGGGTATCAGGGGATTGCCGTAGCTACGCTGGTGAGTACTGTTGTAGGAGGAGTACTCAATTTCATTTATTTGCGGGTGTTGATGAGTACCCGCGTGCGGTTTTTAAAGGAGATTGCACGCAAGATCATTGTGATTAGTTGGCCTGCGGGGATTTTGCAGATCTTATGGCAGGTAGGTGCCATGGTTTTATTCCTTATTATTGCAGTTTTGCCGCGTCAGGCAATTGAGATTATGGCAGCATTTACGAATGGTTTAAAAGTTGAAGCGGCGATTTTCTTACCCGCGTTTGCTTTTAATATGGCAAATGCCGTTGTCGTTGGTAACCTCCTGGGGAAAAAACAAAAAGATGAGGCATATGCCGCGGGGCTTGTTACAGCATGTGTGGGGGTCGGTATAGTTTCTGTTATGAGTGTTGTGGTAATGATGAACGCCCGTTGGGTAGCATCCTGGCTTTCGGATAATCCGGTTGTTATCAGTGAATGCATGCGGTATATTTATATCAGTTTATTGTTTGAGCCGCTTATGGCGTGGGGTGTGATTCTTGCGGGCGGCTTAAACGGTGCGGGGGATACCAAGAGCGTTATGATTGCGGTTACAACCAGTGTATGGTTGATACGTATTCCGATAAGTTACTTTTTTGCTATTCATCTTGGGTTTGGAGCTGCGGCAATCTGGTGGTCAATGAATGCCTCAATTTTGGTACAGAGTTTCTTTATAACCCGCCGCTATCTCGGCAGACGATGGATGGTTTCGTAGCAAAAGAGCTCGTAGCTGATAGCTTATAGGAAAGCTCAAGGTTACGATTCCGCCTCCGCGGAACATGTCCTACCAGCTATGAGCCCAAGGTATGTTATTTTCTCGAATTTATGCTATAATGCCACAAATGTTGGAGATTGATATGGAAAACAGTGCGGCAAAAAAAGCTAGTTTTTTCTTAAGAGGCGGTGATAAGGCAGTCCTCTTAATCCATGGAATTACCGGAACTCCGGCGGAGATGCGTTATTTAGCAAAGGCGCTTCATAAGGCAGGCTATACTGTTTTATGTAATACGCTCCCCCGCCATTGCGGCACACTTGCTGAGCTCAAAAAAGTCACCTGGCAGGAGCTCTATGAGGCGTGTGTTAAAGACGTAAAGCGCCTTACTGCCGAATTTTCATCAGTGTATGTCGGGGGGCTTTCGGTTGGCGCATTATTGGCGGTACGCCTGGCGTATCAATATCCGAAAGAAGTAAACGGTATCGTTGCGCTTGCCCCGACTCTTTTTTATGATGGATGGTCGTTGCCCCGGCGCAGGATTTTGTTAAATATATTATGGCATATTCCTCCGGTGCGCCAGCACATGCTTATTCGTGAGACGTCTCCGCATGGCCTTAAAGACGAGCATTTACGCGACAGTGTCGCGAAATTCTATGCCAGCGCGAAAAAAAAATCTTTTGACGATAAAGTGGCAACCTTTGGAAGCCCGTTTTTCCCGCTCGCTTGTTTATATCAGCATTGGCTTTTTGTGAATATTGTCAAAAATGAACTCTCAGAGGTTAAAACTCCGATTATTGTTTTGCATGCCAGAGAAGACGATATGACCAGTCTCAAGAATGCCGAATATCTCTATGGAAAAATCGGCTCGTCCGATAAAACATTCGTAATCCTTGAAGATAGTTACCATATGATTGTTATTGATAAAGAAAAAGATACGGTAGCAGGAGAAGTGGTTAAATTCCTTAATACGCACTGATGAAATATGATGTTATTATAATCGGGGCTGGCGTTGGAGGGCTTTTTAGCGCCTATCAGCTTACCAAAGATGGCAAGAAGGTACTGCTTATCGATAAGCAATCAGTGCCTGGTGGGGTAGCGACGACATTCACCCGGAAGGGGTTTACCTTTGAATCATCCATTCACTGTGTTGACGCGATGGGGACAGACGGGGAGGTCCGCCAGTATCTCCGGGAATACGGCCTTGATGCGCGGGTTGAGTTTATCCCTATCAAAAATTTTGGCCGCCTTATTTATCCCGATCACGATTTTATCGTGCATTCCGGCAGGGATGCTTTTTTAGAGTCATTACGGAAAGCGTTTCCCCTGGAACAGAAAAATCTTAAACGGCTTTTTATCCATTTCGACAAATTTTTCCTTCATTTCAGCCGATACCGTGATTCAGCGGTGCCTACCTGGCTGGAATTACTGCTCATGCCTTTTCTATGCCCGTTGGTTATGAAGGCTTCCTGTATGACTGCCGATGAATTCATGCGGGGATATCTGCGGGATACAAAACTTCAGGCAATGTTGAGTGATATCTGGAGATATATAGGCCTTCCTCCGAAACGGGTTTCCGCATTTTATTTTCTTATGCTCCTGGGAGGGTATTATTATCAACCGACTGCGCATATCAAGGGCGGTTTCATGAAGCTTTTTGAGGTTATGGTTGAGGAGATCCGCATGGCCGGTTCAGAGGTCTTATTGAATACCGAGGTCACGGCAATAATCATGCGCCACGGTGTTGCTGAGTCTGTTCAGACGGCCACGGGCGATGTGTTTTCTGCGTCCGCGGTGATCTCTAATGTCAATCCGATTACAACGCTTACCGGTCTTATTGATGATGCCGGTATCCGGAAAGCGTATTCTCTGAAGCTTGCTCAACTTGAGAAATCTCCTTCAGCTGTGCAAGTATATCTTGGTCTTTCGAAACATCCCAGGGACTTGGGGATGGTTTCACATCGCTATTCAATCAATACTTCATATGAACATGAGGAAAGTTTCAAACGTTGTTATGACGGTGATTATGAGACCTGTTGTATTGAGCTGACCAGCCATTCGCAATTGGATCCCACCCTTGCGCCATCAGGGAAGGGGAGCCTGGTTATTATGACCTATGATGTGTATGAACATTGGGCTGGTTTGGAGCGCAACGATTATTTGAAGAAGAAAGAAGAAGTAGCGCAGATTCTAATCCGCCGCGTAGAAAAGTATTTGCCGGGGCTTACGGCTGCGATTGAACTCAAGGAAGTAGCGACACCGTTGACTATGCAGCGTTATTCCGGCTCACCGGAAGGTTCTTTGTATGGTTTTGCTCAGACCGTTTCGCAGGCAGGGTTACATAGACTGAAGCAGAAAACCGCGGTGCAGGGGCTTTATTTGGTCGGGGGTTGGACATTTCCTGGCGGAGGAGTCCATGCCTGTTTTAATTCAGCCATGGAAACTTCGCATTTTGTTTCGGAGTATCTGCAGCGGAAACGCCCATGAACCTTTCTGGAACCAGAAGTTGCCGGGGCTGGAACCCCATTGCAACTCTTTGATCCTTCACACGGCTATAAACAACCGTTGTCAATAAAGAATTTTTCTTGACATAACCTTAAGTGCGCTCTATAGTTAAGGCATATTTAATGGTTAACCTCAATCAAAGGAAGAATATGAAACGAACACTGTTTTTCGTTATTTTTTCTTTTGTTATTGGTTTGGTATCGCAGGCACTGGCTGTAGAAAAAACTTCGACAAAGAGTCTTAGTGGGATTGAATTCCTGACAGGTTTTATGAAGAGTGACAAGAGCCTGGAAGATAAGGGGCTTTTGCGTACAGCTCCGTTATTGTTTGATTTTGATTTTGACCTGAAAGACTTCACTCACGAAAAGTTCAATCTTTTTTGGCCCGGATTATTACAGCTGCAGCTTGAACCTTTTGTCGCGCCGATTTATTCCCCTAGTAACAATTTTGAAACAGGCATGTCCGTTTTTTTAAAAATCGGATTTGTTCCGGATACTTGGAAATTACAGCCGTTCGGTAAAATCGGAATAGGCCTTGATTATATGACGCTGCAGACCAGGGAACAACGAACACAGTTTAATTTTATTGATACGGTATGTTTAGGCGCGCATTATTTTGTGAAAAAAAACGTAGCTTTAACGTGTGAATATCGCCTGCGTCATCTTTCAAACGCGGGTATTGATCATCCCAACCACGGTATTAATGCGCATTTCGCTCTTTTAGGTGCCGCGTATCAGTTCTAGCTTCGGTTATCGGTGTTCGGTTGTCGGTTATCGGCAGCGATAAAGGTACCTATTTAGGCTTTCAACCAAAAACCGCTAACCGTTAACCGTTAACCGCTAACCGCTAACCGAAAACCCAAGACCCGAGACCCGAGACCGTAAACCGCATTATGGAAAAATCCCTAATTACCCCTGTTCGTTATCTAAAAGGTATTGGTCCCCGTCGGGAAATTATTCTCCAAAAACTCGCAATTAACACGGTTGAAGATATATTGTACTACTTTCCCCGCCGTTATGAGGATCGCACGCATTTTGTTCCAATCGCTCAGCTTCAGGAGGGGAAGGTTTCGACGGTAACAGGCACGATTATCGGAAAACGCGAACGGCAGTCATTTAAGCGTCGGGGGTTTCATATACTTGAAGTTTTAATAGGAGATGATTCGGGGAGGATTTTTTGTATTTGGTTTAATCAGCGGTATCTGCTTGATTATTTTAAAACGGGGGTTACGATCATTGTCTATGGTAAAGTTGAGCGGTATGCCGGTCACTTGCAGCTAACCAATCCGGAATTTGAGATTGTTTCTGATGGCGAAACTGAAGCAGGTGAAGAAAAGTTGAATATCGGCAGAATCGTGCCGATTTATACAACGCCTGAAGGTATCGGTCAACGAACTATGCGCAAAGTGATAAAACACGCTATTGATGAATATGCGCGTTTTGTAAAAGATTATGTTCCGGTAGAGATCCGGAAATGTAATCAATTGTCTGATCGTGCGGTTGCTTTGGCGCAAATCCACTTCCCGGAAAATGCCGCAACGCAACAGCAGGCGTATCAGCGTTTATCGTTCGATGAATTCCTTTTTTTTCAGCTGCCCCTTGCGATACGAAAATTGAAACGCCAGCAAAAGAAAGGGATAGTGCATCAAACGCGCGGGGCACTCGTCGATCAATTCATACAAGGGCTTCCGTTTAATTTGACCCGGTCTCAAACAGCATGTTTGGCTGAAATTGAAGCGGATTTAAAAAGCCAGCATGCGATGCAGCGGCTTCTCCAGGGGGATGTCGGGTGCGGGAAAACCATTGTTGCGACAATTGCTTGTATGATGGCCGCACAGGGAGGGCATCAAACGGCGTTTATGGTGCCTACGGAGATTTTGGCGCGGCAGCATTTTGAAAAAATTACCAGTCAAACAAATCGGCTCCGCATCGTTCTTCTGACTGGTAGTCTTGCGCAGGCTGAAAAAGATGAAATTATAAGCCGAATTGAACGCGGTCTGGTTGATGTCGTTATTGGAACGCATGCTTTGCTCGAAGCTTCGGTAAAATTTAAGCATTTGGGATTGGTTGTTATTGATGAACAGCATAAATTTGGGGTTGGGCAGCGGTCACTGTTACCTGCAAAAGGCCAGAATCCCGATGTCTTGATCATGACGGCAACTCCGATTCCCCGCACGCTTGCGATTACCCTGTATGGGGATATGGATATTTCCGTGATTAATCAAGTACCTCCGGGAAGGGGCCTGATCCATTCGCTGCTTTTGTCGCATGAAGAAAGAGAAAAAGCATTTTCGATCTGTCGTAATGAAATTAAAAAAGGGCATCAGGCATATATAATTTATCCGGTTATTGATGAATCGATCGCACTTGATATAGCCGGAGCCACGTCTATGTACCATGAGTTAAAAAAAGGCGCTTTGAAAGATTGCCGCCTGGGACTTGTGCATGGCAGGATGAAGCAGAAAGAACAGGAAGAGGCTATGTCGGCATTTAAATCCGGTACGCTGGATGTTTTAGTCGCGACAACGGTACTTGAAGTTGGTGTTGATGTTTCAAATGCTACGTGCATGATCATTGAGAATGCCGAGCGTTTTGGTCTTTCCCAGTTACATCAGTTGCGTGGTAGGGTAGGCAGGGGAAGTGCCGAATCGGTATGTGTTTTGGTAACACACCTTAATCCGGAAGAAGAGGAAGCGGCGCGTCTTCAGGCGCTTGTAAAGCACACGGATGGGTTTCATATTGCCGAAGAAGACCTTAAATTGCGCGGACCCGGAGATTTTTTTGGGAGCAGGCAGCATGGTTTGACCGCGTTACGTATCGGGAATCCCTTGACGCAGATGCAGTTATTGAAGCGTGCTCATGATGAGGCAGTACGTATCATCCGTAATGACCCGAATCTTGCGGCTGAGGCCAACGCCTTGTTAAAAGAGAAACTCTTGCAAAGATTTCCGGAATATGAGAAAGTAGTGATGGTAGGATAGTTCATGGTTCATAGTTCAATGTTCAAGGATGCATTCCGTTAGAAACGGCTATATGCTATGTTTTAACTCCGAACTATTAAACTATGAACTTACTTTGAACTTTGAACCATGAACATTGAACTAAACTATGCGTATCCTAACAGGAATTAATAAAGGTAGGAACCTGAATCAGCCAAGCGGCATACGGCCAACGCAAAATGTTGTTCGGAAGGCTTTGTTTGATATCCTCGGAGATGTTGAGGGTTTATCGTTTCTGGAGCTTTTTGCCGGTTCTGGCGCGGTTGGTTTTGAAGCAGTTTCACGCGGAGTCAAAGACCTTGTTTTTGTTGAGTATAACTCCGAGTGTGTGCGTGCCATACAGAAGAATATTGATGGGTTAAAACTTTATTCCTGCTGTTTGTATCAGAAAGAAGCAGGGGCTGCAATCAAGGATTTTCATCAGGAAAAGAGGCTTTTTGACATTATTTTTCTTGATCCCCCCTATTACCATGATATACCAAAAAATATCTTGCATACCCTGGGGGCTTATGATATACTTTCGCCCGATGGTTTAATAGTAGTTCAGCATGTAGAGAAAGACACTCTCCCAGAAACCCTGGGAGATTTAACATTATTAAGGGAAAAAAAGTACGGGAAGACATTCCTGGCTTTTTACGGTAAGCAATGTGTCAAATAGCGATTTATCCCGGAACCTTTGATCCGGTAACCCACGGCCATATTGATATCATCAAGCGCGCGCTTGCCATATTCCCCGATTTAATTGTCGCAGTTGCCCATAATCCGCATAAAAAACCGCTTTTTTCAGTGCAGGAGAGGGTAGCGATGATGAAAGAGGCGACAAAAGATCTTTCCGGGGTTACGATCGAGTCGTTTGACGGGCTTGTTGTTGATTATGCGCATACAAAGAAGGCGCATGTGATTGTCCGCGGTATTCGCATGCTTTCTGATTTCGAATATGAATTTCAAATGGCGCTGACCAACCGTAAATTCAGCCCTGATATTGAGACGATATTCCTGATGCCGCAGGAATCATTCAGCTATTTTTCTTCGAAACTTTTAAAAGAAGCTGCCGGCCTGGGCGCTGATATTGCGAGTTTTGTTCCTGAGCATGTTGAAAAGGCCTTGCGGAAAAAAATAGGCTCGTCGTGAAAATAAGGCTTTCACAAATAGCGTTTGACGGTTCAGAGTTTAACGATTCAATAGACCCCAAAACGCTTGATCTAGATACTGACGTTATCCATTTTCTTGGACCTTTGGCGGTGAAAGCTGAAGTTTCCAGGATTACAAACGCCGTTTTAGTAAAAGTGCTGCTGACGGGAAAAGTAGAATTAATCTGCAGCCGCTGTTTACAGCCAATTAAGACGGATTTACACAAAGAAGTGGCGCTTACGTATATGGTTGAGCCAAGGGATCTGTCTCTTGACCTTGATCCGGATATCCGTGAAGAGCTGATCTTGGATTATTCCATTAACCCGTTGTGCAGCGCTACCTGCAAGGGGCTCTGTCCCCGGTGCGGTAAGAACTTAAACGAAGGAGGGTGTACCTGTGCCATTACCAAAACAAAGACATTCTAAGGCGCGCGGACGAAAGCGCCGTACTCATTGGAAAATCACCGGAGCAAGTCTTTCGTCATGCCCGCAGTGCAAACAGCCGAAAGTTCCGCATCGGGTTTGCGCGGTGTGCGGTTATTATGACGGCAGACAGGTGATGGAAGTTGCGGTTAAGGAAAAGAAGAAAAAGAAGTCCGCATAAAACTTTGTTACCCAATCGATAACAACTCCATACAAACGAAAGAATACTCATGAAAATCATCGTCGATGCTATGGGTGGGGATCATGCACCCGACGTAGTTGTTGAAGGCGCGATTGCTGCGGTGAAAGAATATGGCGTTGATCTGGTTTTAGTCGGGGATGAATCAGCCATCAATGATCTTTTGAAAAAGCATCGGTATGCCGGTACTCGGATAACCGTGCATCCGTCGCAGGAAGTTATCGGGATGTCGGAACATGCGGCAGCCAGTGTCCGTAAAAAACGCAAGTCTTCCATTGTTGTCGGTATGGGGCTGGTGGGTGCCGGTGTTGGCGACGCATTCGTGAGCGCCGGTAATACGGGTGCTGTTGTGTGCGCAGCCACGCTTGAACTGCGGCTTTTGCCCGGTGTTGAGCGCGCCGGTATCGCGGTCATTACACCGACATTGAACGGGATTTCTCTTCTCATTGATGTTGGGGCTAATATTGACCCTAAACCAATCCAGCTGGTTCAATATGGCATCATGGGCCAGGCCTATAGCAAATTTATTCTTAATAAAACCAATCCGACTGTCGGGCTTTTAAATATCGGCGAAGAAGAGACCAAAGGTACCGATGTGGTTAAAGATGCCTATGAGCTTCTCTCAAAAAGCGGCATTAATTTCGTCGGTAATGTTGAGCCGAAGGATATTTTTTCCGGAAAAAGCGATGTTATTGTCTGCGATGGTTTTGTCGGCAATGTCATGCTGAAAGTCGCCGAGTCAGCCGCGGAGACATTGAACATTCTATTGAAACGCAGTTTGATGAGCAATCCACTGGGAAAATTAGGGCTTATTCTTTTAAAGAAAAGTTTTGTGTCATATAAAAAGCAGCTTGATTACTCTGAATACGGCGGCGCACCGCTCTTGGGAGTTAATGGTGTAGTTATTATCAGCCATGGCAGGTCTAATCCCAAGGCGATCAAGAATGCTATCCGCGTCAGTAAAGAAGAAGTTGAACGTAAAGTTAATGAAAAGATAATCGAGGCGGTTTCAAAAGCTGGCGACAAGGAATTGGCATGAAGAAAGTCGGTTTTATAGGTATTGGTTCATATGTCCCCGAAAAAATCCTTACCAATGCGGATCTTGAAAAAATGGTTGATACTTCCGACGAGTGGATAACATCTCGTACGGGGATCAAAGAGCGACGGATCATAGCACAAAGCGAAGCGACGTCTGATTTGGCGTATAAAGCCGCACTGCAGGCACTTGCCGAAGCAAAGCTTAAGCCTGAGCAGATCGATCTGATTATTGTCGCTACCATTACTCCTGATATGCAATTCCCTTCCACTGCGTGCTTTGTTCAGCACAAATTAGGTGCTACCAATGCGTTTTGTTTCGATGTTGCGGCAGCCTGCGCCGGTTTTGTATACGCGGTTACTATTGCCAAACAGTTTATTGCCCGCGGTGCGCTTAAAAATGCGCTGGTTATCGGTTCTGAAACGCTTTCGACGATCACCGATTGGCAGGATCGTAATACCTGTGTTTTATTCGGCGATGGAGCGGGAGCGTGTGTTTTGTCCGAAGTAAAGTCAGGCGGGATACTTTCAAGCTATTTAGGCAGTGACGGGTCGATGAGCGATATATTAATGGTACCCGGAGGCGGATCGCGGAATCCGGCATCACATGAAACCATCGACCAACGGCAACATTTTATTAAAATGCGTGGTAACGAACTTTTTAAGATCGCCGTCAATGTAATGGCAGAAGCGGCGTGTAAAGCTGTTGAGAAGGCCGGGCTTAAGGCCGACGATATTGATTTAGTTATTCCTCATCAGGCAAATATCCGCATTATTATGGCTGTCGCTAAAAAATTAGGGCTTACTGAAGAAAAGGTCTTTTTTAATATTGAAAAATACGGGAATACATCTTCTGCTTCAACGATTATCGCTTTAACTGAAGCCGTAAAAATCGGCAGGGTCAGGAAAGGCGATATAATACTTTTAGATGCTTTTGGCGCTGGTTTGACCTGGGGAGCGTGTGTTATACAATGGTAAGTTATCTATTCGCAGGCCAGGGGAGCCAATATATAGGTATGGGCAAAGACCTGTACCAGGCATTTCCTGCCGCACGGGAAGTTTTTGACCGGGCCGATGAAGCGCTCGGGTTTTCATTATCCGCACTTTGTTTTGAAGGTCCGCAACCAGAATTAACCAAAACCAATAATTCTCAACCGGCTATACTGACCATGAGCATTGCATGTTTTGAGTCAATGCGTGCGTGTGCCGGCAATACGTTTGAACTTCCGGCATATGTTGCGGGTTTGAGTTTGGGCGAATATTCTGCCTTGGTGGCTGCGGAAGCAGTTTCATTTACTGATGCGGTCAAACTTGTACGTTTACGCGGTCAATTTATGGAAGAAGAGGCGCGCAAGAAGCCGGGTACAATGCTTTCAATTATTGGCCTCAATGTCAGCGAGGTTACACGCATCTGCCAGGAAGTTGGCGCTGAAGTGGCAAATTTCAATTGTCCTGGACAAACGGTTATTTCAGGACAGGAGAGTGCGCTTACGAAAGCAGGAGTCATTGCTAAAGAGCGGGGTGCAAAGTTAGCGGTTATGCTTGAAGTCAGCGGCGCCTTCCATTCTTCTTTTATGAAAGGTGCCGCAGATAAGCTTGCCACGGAACTCGGGAAGGTTACTTTTCGTAACCCGCGGTTCCCGGTAGTCAGCAATGTTACGGCGCAGCCGTTTATGAGTGCCGGGGAAATACAAGAAAATTTGATTAAACAGGTATATTCCAGCGTCCGCTGGGAAGAGTCAATGCGGTATATTCTTGGCAAAGGCGTATCGCATTTCATTGAATTCGGATCCGGTAAAGTTTTAAAAGGATTGATGCGCCGTATTGATGCCAATGTTTCAGTGGTAAACGCCGAAAAAAAAGAAGATATCGAAAAGATTGTATCCGGGGTTTAATGAGGAGGATTGACTCATGCGTTTAGAAAATAAGGTAGCTTTAGTTACTGGTTCGGCACAAGGGATCGGCCGTGAAATTGCATTGACGTTAGCGCGTGCCGGAGCAGATGTCGTAATCAGCGACGTTAATCTTGAAAAAGCGCAAGCAACGAGTGCCGAGATTGAAGCGATGGGTAGAAAATCCATGGCTCTTACACTTGATGTTACCAGGTTTTCAGCCGTTGAAGAAGCAGTAAATAAAATTCTTGACAAACTGGGAAAGGTTGATATATTAGTTAACAATGCTGGCATTACCAAAGACGGTTTATTGCTTCGTATGAGTGAAGCAGATTGGGATGCGGTGTTGAATGTAAACCTTAAGGGCACATTCAATTGCACGAAAGCCGTCTCAAAAGTAATGATTAAACAGCGTTCTGGCAAAATCGTCAATGTCGCTTCGATCATTGGTATTATCGGAAATGCAGGTCAGGCTAATTATGCTGCTTCCAAAGCTGGGGTTATTGCCTTAACACGGACTACTGCCAAAGAGTTAGCAAGTCGCAATATTAACGTAAACGCGGTTGCTCCGGGCTTTATCCAAACGGCAATGACTGATAAGCTTTCCGAAGATGTGAAGCAGAAAATGATGGCAGCTATCCCGCTTAATAAACTGGGAACGCCGGCTGATGTCGCCAAACTTTGTTTATTCCTGGCTTCGGATCAGTCCAGTTATATAACCGGTCAGGTTATTGTTGTAGACGGTGGTATGGTAATGGCATGATAGCTGGTATACACGGTTTTTTATTACACGGAGAAACACATAAAGGAGGACAGAATGTCAGTACAGGATAAAGTGAAATCAATTATTGCTGAACAGCTTGGAGTCAAACCCGAAGAAGTCACTCCTGAGGCATCATTTATTGATGATTTGGGCGCTGATTCTCTGGATACCGTTGAGTTAGTTATGGCATTAGAAGAAGAATTTGGCATTGAGATTCCGGATGAGGATGCTGAAAAGATTACTTCTGTCGGTGATGCCGTTAAATATATCGAAGAAAAAACGGGCAACAAGTAAAGCCTGTGAAGATATAAATACGATACGATTATTACCCCGCCACGAAATGTCGGCGGGGTAACTTTTAATATTATGAGCGAAAATAGAGTAGTTGTTACGGGTCTTGGAATTATTTCACCGGTTGGCAATGATATCGGAACTTTTTGGAAATCATTGTGCGAAGGCAAATCCGGTATTGATAAGCTTACTACCTTTGACGTTTCAAAATTTGAAAGCCGTATTGCCGGTGAAATCAAGAATTTTGATCCGCAATTGTATGGCCTTTCCAAAAAAGATACTCACCGCATGGAAAAATTCGTGCAGTTCGCAATCGCCGCAAGCCGTCAAGCTGTGCTGGATTGCGGCATGAATTTGGAGGCGGAGAATAAGGACAGAATCGGTGTGGTTATCGGCTCAGGTATCGGCAGTTTAACGATTATTGAGCACGAATATGAGAAATATTTGAAAAACGGTCCTGGTCGCATTACCCCGTTTTTGATTCCGATGCTTATTGTTAATGAAGCAGCGGGGCAAGTGGCAATGACGTATAAATTCAGGGGGCCGAACACGTGTACAACAACGGCGTGTGCTTCGGGGAGTCACGCCATAGGTGACGCCTTCCGCATTATTCAGCGGGGTGACGCGGATGTTATGGTCACGGGTGGCACCGAGAGTTGTATCGCACATCTTGGTGTCGGGGGTTTTTGCGCGTTAAAAGCGCTTTCCGTACGAAATGATGAGCCGCAGCGGGCAAGCCGGCCGTTTGATGCCGAGCGTGACGGATTTGTTATTGCGGAGGGGTGCGGTGTGGTTGTTCTAGAGAGCCTTGAACACGCTCAAAAGAGAAATGCGCATATTTATGCCGAGTTAGTCGGTTTTGGCATGTCCTGTGATGCCTATCATATTACTGCTCCTGATCCCGAAGGGGAAGGAGCGGCGCTTGCCATAGGATGGGCTATGAAAGACGCTAAAATTAGACCGGAGGATGTTCATTATATCAATGCGCATGGAACTTCAACAAAGCTTAATGATAAAATTGAAACACTGGCAATTAAAAAGTCGCTTGGTGCGCATGCCAAAAAAGTTATGGTTTCATCGACAAAGTCTATGACCGGGCATTTGCTGGGAGCTGCCGGTGGGCTTGAATTTGTTGTCTGCTGCCTTGCTATCCGCGATAAGGTTATCCCTCCGACCATCAACTATGAGCATCCCGATCCGGATTGTGATCTTGATTACGTTCCGAATACGGCTCGAAAGTTTGATGTTCAAGTCTGTATGTCCAATTCGCTCGGTTTTGGCGGACACAATGCTACACTGGTAGTTAGAAAATTCAAATAAATCCATATTGCGTATAGCGTCGTGCGTATTGTGTTATGGAAGTACGCAATTGGCTATACGCAATAGACAATACAAACATTAACTAGTACGATTTAAATGCCGCACACAATAGCCGAAAAAATATTATTAGCGCATACCGATAAAAAGGATATCAATCCTGGTGAATTTATCGAGGCCCATGTTGATATCGCCTTGGGGAACGATATTACGGCACCGTTGGCAATTAGTGAGTTCAAAAAAGCAGGCTTTACCACGGTGTTTGACAAAAAGAAAATAGTTTTAGTTCCGGATCATTTTGCACCAGCAAAAGACCTGCGCAGCGCAAATCAGTGTAAGGTTTTGGCTGATTTTGCCAAAGAGCAGAAACTGGCACATTATTTTGAAGTCGGCTGCATGGGGATTGAACATGCTTTATTGCCGGAGCAGGGGATTGTTGTCCCCGGTGACCTTATTATTGGCGCTGATTCTCATACGTGTACGTATGGCGCATTAGGCGCGTATGCAACAGGCCTTGGTTCGACAGATTTAGCCCGCGCATTTGTTGACGGTATGTGTTGGTTTAAGGTTCCTCCAACCGTGCGGTTTGAGTATACGGGGAAACTCGGGAAGTGGGTGGGCGGTAAGGATTTAATTCTCTATACGATCGGGCAAATCGGTGTTGACGGCGCTTTATATAAGGTAATGGAATTTACCGGGCCCGTTATCAGAAAATTAGGGATGGATGATCGATTCTCGATGTCTAATATGGCTATTGAAGCAGGTGGCCGCGCAGGAATTATTGAGGCCGATGCAATTACATTGGCATATTGTAAGCCAAGGGCTCACCGTAAATTGCATGTTTATACGAGTGATGCCGATGCGCACTATGAAGTGGTTTATTCCTGGGATGTAACGAAGCTTGAACCGCAGGTTGCCTGCCCGCATTTACCCAGTAATGTCAAACCGGTCAGCGCGTTAAAAGCCGTTCAATTACAACAGGTTGTTATTGGCTCTTGCACGAACGGACGCATGAGTGATTTACGTGTTGCGGCAAAGATTTTAAAGGGTAGAAAAATTAAGTCCGGATTGCGCCTGATCGTTATTCCCGCAACCCAGTTGATTTATCAACAGGCAATTGCCGAAGGGTTGGTTGAAATTTTCGTAAAAGCCGGCGGTGTTGTTTCGACTCCGACATGCGGGCCGTGTTTGGGTGGTCATGTGGGGATCTTAACGGAAGGTGAAACGTGTCTAGCGACAACAAATCGTAATTTTATCGGGCGTATGGGTTCACCGAAGAGTTTTGTGTATTTATCAAATCCGGCCGTAGCTGCGGCGTCAGCGGTTACCGGCAGCATTACCCATCCCGGGGAGGTTTTGTAATATGAAAAGAGGAATTTCTAAGGTGGTGGCTGGTTTTGCAGGGATTGCGTTGGCGCTTGTATTTGCCGGGACGGTTTTTGCACAAGCACTTTCCTCGGTTGTGTATGATTCAACGATGACGTTTGCGGGAATGCCGCCGATACAATCGACAACGTATTTGAAGGACAAGAAATTCCGTTTTGAAATGAATATGCCGAACCAGAAGATGGTGTATATATTTGACGGGAATAACGCGTATATGGTTATCCCTAATTTAGGTACAGCAATGAAGATGCCGGCTGAAAAGATTAAGGAACAGATGGCCGAAAGTCATGATACCACGGATTATCGTAATATCCCCGGTATTAAAAAAGTCGGCGATGAGACTATTGACGGGGTTTCCTGCGAGGTTTTTACGTATGTCAGGAGTGAGGCGAACGCTAAAATATGGGTTTCCAGGGATATTGATTTCCCGATTAAGAGTGAAGTTCAGACAAAAGACGGCACCGTTATAACTCAAAATCGGAACATCCGCAAGAATGCGTCCATTAATGATGGATTGTTTCAATTGCCTGCCGGGGTGCAGCTCATGGAAATGCCGGATATGGGGAATGCGGTGTCCGGTGGCGGTATGGACATATCAGGACTTTTAAACAAAGCGAAAGAGTGAGTGCGATGATCTTAAAGGGCAAAGCTCATATTTTCGGGGACGATGTTAATACCGACGATATTATTGCGGCAAAATATTTGGTGACGACTGACGAAAAAGAGTTGGGAAGTCACTGCATGGAGACTATCGCACCGGACTTTGCCAAGAGAGTATTGCCGGGAGATATCATTATTGGCGGGAAAAATTTTGGCTGCGGATCATCGCGCGAACATGCGCCGTTAGCTGTGAAAGGATGCGGCGTTGCAGCAGTCATCGCGAAAAGTTTTGCCGGGATATTCTTCAGGAATGCTATTAATATCGGTTTGCCATTTCTGGAACTCGATGCCGCTTCTCATATTAAACAGGGCGATGAATTGGAGATTGATTTATCCGCAGGCGTTATTAAGAATCGTACGCAAGGCACGACCTATCAGACGCAAGCATTTCCGAAATTTCTACAGGAGATTGTTGAGAAAAAAGGATTGATGAACTGGATAAAGCAAAAACAGGGAGCCGATCATGAAAGTAGAGAAAGAAAAGCGTAGAATCCAAATTGCTTGTAACGACGGGGCTTCTATTAAGGGTGTTATACATATTAATCCGGGAGAACGGGTCTCCGATTATTTGAACGATGCCCGTGAGCAGTTTTTAGTGATTACGAACGCGGAATTTTATTTTACCGAAGATGTCCAATCATTTAAACTTGCTTCTAAATTGACTGCTCGCAAAGAAGTGGTTTTTTTGAACAAGGTAGCTATTAAGCTGGCTGAGGAGATTTAAAATGGGAACTAGAATGTATAAAATCGCGGTCATCCCCGGAGACGGGACAGGTCCGGAGGTCGTCAACGAGGGACTGAAAGTTTTGGCGGCGGTCAGCAAAAAATACGGGTTTACATACGAAACAAAAACATTTGATTTTAGCGGTCAGCGGTATTTGAAGACCGGCAAGCTTGTCGATGATAGTGATATTGAAGAGTTGAAGAAATATGGTGCTATATTCTTGGGCGCTGTTGGGCATCCCGATGTAAAACCCGGTATTATGGAGACGCAGGTTCTTTTGAAATTGCGTTTTGCGCTCGATCAATATATTAACCTTCGTCCGGTAAAACTTTATAATTCAGCGTTTTGTCCCTTAAAGGATAAAAAGCCGGAAGATATTGATTTTGTTGTGGTGCGTGAGAACTCGGAAGGCCTTTATAAGAGTATGGGTGAGTTCCAGAATAAGGGGACTAAGGATGAAGTTGCGATCCAGATATCGTATAATACCAGAAAAGGCGTCGAGCGCTGCATCCGGTATGCTTTTGAATGCTGTCGCAGGCGTAATAAAAGGAAGAAACTGACGTTGTGCGGGAAAACCAATGTCCTGACGTTTGCCTGGGATCTTTGGCAGAGGACATTTAACGAAGTAGCTAAAGAATATCCCGACATTAAGACGGATTATGCTCATGTCGACGCAACAACCATGTGGTTTGTGAAGAATCCCGAATGGTTCGATGTTATCGTAACGGATAATATGTTCGGTGATATTATTACCGATCTGGGCGCTATCGTGCAGGGGGGTATGGGTATTGCTGCGGGAGGTAATATTAATCCGCAGGGTGTTTCCATGTTTGAGCCTATCGGCGGCAGTGCGCCGAAATATACAGGGCTCAATGTTATTAATCCGTTGGCTGCAATTTGCGCTGTGGGGATGATGATTGAAAACCTGGGTGAAGTTGAGGCGGCAAAATCAATTGAGAACTCGGTAATTTCTCTTGTCAATTCGAAGTTACGATCGCTGGCTGCGGGAAAAATGGGTTATTCAACGACGGAAATCGGCGATTTAGTGGTTTCAAATTTACAATAAGGTACGGAGAGTATACGCGATGAAAAAGTACAACGTTTGTGTTGTAGGTGCAGGTGTGGTGGGAGTGGAAATGTTACGCGTTTTACGCCAGCGTAATTTTCCAGTCGGCCAGATTAAGGTTTTGGCACGTTCTGCCAGGAATATGGTGGTGGACGGCATTACGTATGCAGTCGAACCGATTTCACCGGAAGCATTTACCGGTATCGATATAGCTCTTTTTGCCGGGACTGAAGGTGAAAAAGGTGCTGCGGTAACCTTTGCCGCCGAGGCAGTCAAGCGCGGCGCTGTCGTTATTGATAACGGCGCTGATTTCCGTATGGATCCGAATGTTCCGTTAGTTGTTCCTGAGGTTAATGGGAAAGACGTAAAAAAACATAAAGGGATTATCGCAAATCCGAATTGCTCGACCATACAGATGGTGGTTGCGCTTGCTCCGATCCATACAAAGGTTGGTATCAAAAGGATTATTGTGACAACCTTGCAGGCTTCTTCAGGCGCAGGAAAAGGCGCTGTTGAGCAACTGAAAGAAGAAACTTCGCGTATTGCAGCCGCCGGTTTTGAGAATCTCAGCGTCAATGTCGAAAATAAATCTATGGCTCAGCAATTGGCTTTCAACGTGTTCCCTCATATCGGCAGTTTTGCAGAGGCGGATTACACGAATGAAGAGTGGAAGCTGGTTAATGAAACGCATAAGATTATGCATGATAATAAAATTAAGGTTTCGGCGACTACTGTCCGCGTTCCGGTTCGTACAGGCCATTCAGAATCGGTTTATATTGAGACCAAGAAAAATATTTCTCCCGATGCTGTACGTAGCTTGTTGCGCAAAGCGCCGGGGATTGTTCTTATGGATGATGTGAAGAATAATGTGTATCCTATGCCCAAAGATGTTGAAGGCAAGGATGAGACTTTTGTCGGCCGTATTCGTAAGGATTGCTTTGTGAAAAACGGTTTGTGGTTGTGGGTTGTTGCCGATAATCTGCGTAAAGGCGCTGCATCAAACGCTGTGCAGATCGCAGAAGAATTGATCAAGTAAATCTTTGGAACGCACGATCCGCCTTACTCTTGAATATGATGGCACTGATTATAACGGTTGGCAGGTCCAGAATGCCAGTCGCAAGGGGGGCATCAGGCAGAAAAAAACTGTTCAATCGGCTCTCGAAGCCGCGCTTGCACGACTCTTCTGCAAGCATATCCCAATCATAGGCTCAGGAAGGACAGATGCAGGAGTTCACGCCTTAGGTCAAACAGCGCATTTTTCGGTTGATTCAAAGTTGCCGCTTGAACGTGTTATAACCGGATTAAATGCGTTTCTTCCGGATGATATCGTTGTTGTGGATGCGCGGGAAGAAACACCAACATTTCATAGCAGGTTTAGTGCAGTTTCAAAACTGTACCGCTACACGATTGCTAATAGGCCATATCGGTTGGCGTTAGAGCGCCGGTATGCCTGGCTTTGTTCTTTTCCATTGAATGTGAAACGTATGCGGAAAGAAGCACGGGTTTTGCAGGGGAAACACGATTTTAGCGCGTTTCGTATTTCCGGCAGCTCAGTAAAAAGTTCAGTTCGTACGATTAAGAAGATTGCTGTGCGTAAACATGGTGATCGCATTATGATTGATATCGAAGCGGACGGTTTTTTATATGCCATGGCTCGAAGTATAGCCGGAACGCTCATAGATATTGGCAGGGGGAGGTTACCACCCGGCAGTATGCGGAAGATCCTGTTATCAAGGAAGCGGGCAGCCGCTGGAGTGACTGCACCTGCATGCGGGCTTTGTCTGGTTTGTGTCCATTATTCATAAGTATTTGTGTGTGTGAGGGGAGGAATGAAAAACATTCTGATTGTCGCAGGAATTGTTTTTTTTGTTCTTGTGGGAGCATGGATATATAACGAGATTATTGCGCCTAATGTAACACGAACAAATAAAGCAGAGAATCAAATGGCTGCTGTTGCAAATTGTCAAATCGTTCGGATGGCCTGTGAAACGTATAAGAATGAGATTGGCGTATATCCGGGTAGTTTGAACATACTCGTGTATTCGAGGCCGCCGTATATTAATGGAACATTGGGGTGTGCACTTCTGAAAGGATATTGGAAAGGGTACAAGTACTTTTATACGAAGACTGCTTCGGGTTTTACGTTTACCGCATCTCCGGAGGTAATGGGTGAGACCGGAGTAATGAATTTCATTATTGATCAAAGCGGTTCGTTACGGTCATGTGATCAAGATAATACGTGTGAAGTTTTGTGAAACGGAAATAAGCGCATGCAGGAATAATTAATAAAAAACATTTGACTAGAGGAATAAATGTGCTATACTTTTATTTCTTTACGTATGGACCCCTTTTAAAGGATTAAACTATGAATACGAAAACATATTTACCTAAAAAAGAAGATATAAAGAAGGTTTGGTATATTGTAGACGCCTCAGATAAGATACTGGGACGATTGGCTACGAAGGTAGCTGTTGTTTTGCGCGGCAAGCATAAAGCGATCTTTACCCCGAATATGGATACGGGTGATGGCGTGATTGTTATTAATGCCGCAAAGATCAAGGTAACCGGCAGAAAAATGACCCAGAAAGTATATCGCCGTTATTCCGGTTATCCGGGAGGTAAACGGGAAGTTACGTTAGAAAATATGTTGGCAAAAAGACCGGAAACGGTTATCAGGCTCGCAGTTCAGCGGATGCTTCCTCAGGGGCCGTTAGGGCGTGATTTAGTTAAAAAATTAAAAGTGTATGCGGATGATAAACATGGTCAGCAGGCTCAGAAGCCTATTGTTTTGGAGGTTTAAGGTATCATGACGAAAGCTCAACAGACAAAGAATATTTCTACAGGCCGCAGAAAAGAGGCGGTTGCGCGGGTTATTTTAACACCCGGTAAAGGCGATATTACCATTAATAATACGCCGTATGATATCTACTTTATTCGTGAAACCGATAGGATTATCGGTAAGCAGCCACTTATTGCGACAAATACGCTTACGAAATTTGACGTTTCGGCAAAACTGTGTGGCGGTGGGCTTACGGGCCAGGCAGGCGCGTTGCGTCATGGCATTGCACGAGCATTGCTTGAGACAGATGTTTCTTTTAAGGAAATTTTGCGCAAGCAGGGATATTTAACACGCGATCCCCGAACGAAAGAGCGTAAGAAGTATGGTCAGAAAGGCGCTCGTAAACGTTTTCAATGGACTAAGCGATAACGAAATAACGCAGTTTGTTTCAGATAAGTCCCGCGGGGATTACCCCGCGGGACTTTTTGTTTTGTATAACTACAGGCAGTTTCCGACACCATTGGCATGGGTCTTGACTTTACGTTGGAAAGCGCACCTTTTTGAATACGGGACGAGGGGTACATCGGGCTTGCGAGTTCCGCAGGGCCGTTTCCCTTCGTAGGTAAACAATAAACGGGTTTCAAAGTTATCCGCCGGAGTCGGGGTGTTTCTAGCCAAGAGTCCAGAGCCGCACGTATTACGTATTGCGTTCCTCTTCCTCCGGAGGCCGGCTGTTATACGTAGATTCTCTTACGTGAAGTCGGTAAAATAACTTCTTACACGGCTAATGAATTCGGGATTTTTAGGGTATGTCCAGATGCGTCGTTTTACAAGTTATTCGTGTCGTCGAGAAAATTCTTGACGGCCGACGGATTTTATCTTAATATAGAGGAGTTGTATCGGGAAAGCATCTATGCGTTTAATGACCGCAACTCCGCATTTTATCTGATTGGAGTTTTCATGATACAAGTTGGTATTATTGGTGCAACCGGGCATACCGGAGAGATTTTGATTGGCCTGCTTCTCGGGCATTCTCATGCACGGATATCCCGCCTCTATAATACGAGCGAAGAGCCGCAACAGATTTCGCAGGTATTTCCAAAATTCAAACATCGACTGGACCTCGTTTGTAAAAAACCTGATTATACGGAAATCGCAGCGGCATGCGATTGTGTTTTTTTAGCATTGCCCCATACGGTTTCCATGGATATTGCTCCCAAGCTTATCAAAATGGGGAAGCGGGTTATTGATCTCAGCGCGGATTATCGCCTGAAGGACGTCGATGTGTACGAAAAATTCTATCACGTCAAACATACGGATATATCAAACCTGAAACATGCGGTGTACGGTTTGCCGGAATTATACCGGGAAGATATCAAAAAAGCGGGTTTCGTCGCTAATCCTGGTTGTTATCCGACGGCCGGGATTTTGGCGCTTGCGCCGCTGGCTGTTCGTGATGATATTGATATGTCGTCGATCATTATCGATGCAAAGTCGGGTGTAACAGGCGCAGGGAAAAAACTTTCGCAAGGTTTTTTATTTGTTGAGGCAAACGAAGATTTTAGAGCCTACAAAGTCCGGGGACATCAGCATACACCTGAGATCGAGCAGGTTCTTTCGAAACTTGCGGGCAAAAAATTGCACATTACGTTTGTTCCGCATCTCTTGCCGCTTAATCGGGGCATTTTGGAAACGATATATATCAAGAAAACAAATGCGTGGCGATCTAAGGCGGGGACGTTGGTATCGCTGTATAAGAAATTTTACAAGAATGAGCCGCTTGTGCGGATAAAAGAGAGCGGTGAGTTCCCCCGGATTAAAGATGTGGCTTACACTAATTTTTGCGACATCGGTATCGATGATACCGGCGACACGATTATTATTATTTCCGCAATCGATAACCTTTTGAAAGGTGCCTCTGGTCAGGCAGTACATAATATGAATATCATGTTTGGCTTTCCCGAGACAACAGGATTAGTATGAACGTAGTAAAAAAAGCCATCCTCCCGACTGGATTTGTTGCAGCCGGTATTCCCGCAGGAATTAAGAAGAACGGTAAACTTGATGTTGCGCTTATTGTATCTCAGTCGCCTGCTTTGGCTGCTGTTGTATCGACTTCCAATACGATGCAGGCTGCTCCGGTAATCTTGAATAAGGCGCATCTGAAAAAGAGTTCCGCATTTTATGCGATTATTGCAAACAGCGGCAATGCCAATGCTTTTACGGGTAAAGCCGGATTAAAAGACGCGGATACTATGGCAACCGAGGTCGGGTTTGCACTTTCTATAAAAAAAGAGAGTGTGCTCGTCGCTTCGACCGGCATTATCAGCAAGAGAATGCCGATAACAAGGATTAAAAACATCGTGCCGCAGCTTGTTCTGGCTCTATCCCGCCAGGGGATTGCGCAGGCAAAACAGGCCATTATGACGACGGATAAATTTGCCAAAGAAATTACCGTAAGTTTTAAGGTCGGCACTAAGACGGTTACCGTGTGCGGTATCGCCAAAGGGGCAGGGATGATATCCCCTAAGATGGCAACCATGCTTGCCTTTATTACGACAGACGCAAACATCAGCAAACACGCACTTGACCGGGCATTGCACGAGGCTGTTGCCCCGACATTCAATAGCATGACCGTAGATGGTTGTATGAGCACGAATGATACGGTGATTGTTTTGGCAAACCGTCGTGCGGGTAATTCACAGATTGACGGCGGCGCCGGGTTTAAGAAATTTGTTGAAGCGTTAAAAATTGTTTGTATGGAACTTGCCAAGATGATCGTGAGAGATGGCGAGGGCTCGACGAAGCTGATACGCATTACCGTTATGCAGGCGAAGCATCATGAAGAAGCAAAACTGGTTGCAATGGCTGTTGCCAATTACAATTTGTTCAAGATCGCTATGTTTGCATCAAGCCCGAATATGTATGGCCGGATTGTTGCTGCAGTCGGCTCAACGGGTGTTCCTGTCAGGGAAGAGGAATTGAAAATCAAATATTCTCCTCTTCAAAAGAACGAAGTTGATATTACCGTGCGGTTGGGCAGGGGTAAGGCGCGGGCAGTTGTTTATACGTCGGATCTTAGTCACGAGTACGTAAAAATTAACGCGGAATATAATTAGGGCCAAAGACAATCATGGAAGAAGCAATTAAAAAGGCGCAGGTGCTTATAGAGGCGCTTCCGTATATAAAAAAGTTTCATAAGAAAGTGGTTGTTATCAAGTATGGCGGCAGTATCCTCGGTGAGGAAAAAATAAGGCGCGGCGTTTTGGAAGATATCGTTTTCCTGAGTTTTATGGGCCTTCGGCCTGTTTTAGTGCATGGCGGTGGCCCGAATATCAGCGACCGAATGCGCACCAGCGGTAAAAAGACGGAGTTCGTTGACGGGATGCGCGTGACTGATGAGGAGACTTTGAAGCTTGTTGCCGAAGAATTGCAGTCGTTAAATGAACTGATTGTGCGCGAAATTACCGAGCTTGGGGCGCATGTTGCAGGGCTTAATGGTAAAGATAAACAGATCATTCAAGTCCAGAAAAAGAAAGCCAAGATTGATTTGGGTTTGGTGGGAACCATTACTGCTATTAATACGAAGCCGATCCTGGAGCAGATTGATGAGCCGTCGATTTCAGTTATTTTGCCGATGGGGGCCGGGGCTGACGGAAAAACGTATAATGTTAATGCGGATGAGGCCGCGGCACATATCGCGATTGCTTTAAAGGCTGAAAAATTTGTTTTGTTGACAAACGTACGGGGTATTATGCGCAGGGCAGATGATCCCAATTCATTCTTGTCGACATTGACCGAGGTTGAAGCAAAGCAGTTGATGGAATCGAATATTATTTCTTCAGGGATGATCCCGAAAGTGAAGGCTTGTTTTGACGCGCTTGATGGCGGAGTCAAAAAAACACACGTTATTGATGCCCGTATCCCGCATGGTTTGTTGCTTGAAATTTTTACGGATAAGGGTGTGGGGACGGAGATTGCGAAATAAATAATTAAACAGGCTACCGTCTATGGTCTATAGTCAATGGCTAAAGGCCTAGATTGTTGAATGAAAAAAATAGAAAGTTATAATTTAGGCTTAGCCATAGACCATTGACTATTGACTATCGACCGATTAGGAAATATTGCGAAAATGAAATTACAGGAAGTTTTTGATTCATATAAAGAGAACATAATGCCGACGTATACCAAAGTTCCTTTGGTATTCGTTAAAGGGAAAGGTTCTCGGTTGTGGGATATTGATAATAAAGAGTATCTTGATTTTTTCCCTGGCTGGGGTGTTGGTAATCTTGGCCATTGCCATCCGAAAGTAATGCAGGCGATCAGGGACCAGGTTTCAAAGTTGATTTTTATTCCCAATAGCTATTATCATATCCCGCAGGCAAAACTTGCCGCTGAGTTGGTAAAACGAAGTTTTTCTTCCAAGGTTTTTTTCTGTAATTCAGGAGCCGAGGCAAATGAAGGCGCCATCAAGCTGTCCCGTAAATTCGGCCAGGGCAGGTTTGAAATTATTACTTTTGAGAATGCGTTCCATGGACGGACATTGGCGGCTCTTGCTGCGACCGGTCAGAAGAAATACATGCACGGATTTGAGCCGTTTCCCGAAGGATTTAAGCAGGTGCGGTTTAACGACCTGGCTGCTGTACGGGCAGCTGTTACTGATAAGACTGTTGCGATTATGCTTGAGCTTATTCAGGGAGAAGGCGGTATCAATGTTGCGTCAAAGGAATTCGTTTCGGGGTTGCGTGCACTGTGTGATGAAAAGAAAATGCTTTTGATCGTTGATGAAGTTCAGACGGGTATCGGACGCACGGGCGAATTTTTTGCCTTCCAGAATTACGGGATCACGCCTGATATCATGACCCTGGCGAAAGCTTTGGGAGGCGGCACGCCTATTGGCATGATGGTTGTAAAAAAGGAGATTGCGGATACGTTGCAGCCGGGAATGCATGCTTCAACCTTTGGCGGAAGCCCTCTGATTTGCCGGGCGGCCCTTGCTGTTATGAAAGCCGTGCGGGAAGAAAAGCTTTTGGTTAATGCAAAGAAGATGGGCGCGTATCTTTTCGAACGGCTCGTTGTTTTGCAAGAACATTGTCCCCTTGTCAAAGAAATCAGGGGTATGGGGTTAATGGCGGGTATTGAGCTTACTGGCCCTGGTAAACCGGTGGTTGATGCCTGTATTGAGAAAGGGCTTTTAATTAATTGTACTCATGATACGGTGCTGCGGATAATGCCGTCGTTGACGATTTCGAAAAAAGAAATTGATAAAGCGCTGGGGATTCTTGAAACAGTGCTTAAAGGAATGGCATGAAAAAAGATTTGCTTTCTATCGGTGATTTGACTCTTCAGGAGATTGAAGAACTTTTTAAGCGTACCGATCAGCTTAAAAAAAATAAAAAAAAGTTTGCTTCGGTTCTAACGGGCAAAACCCTTGCGCTTATTTTCCAGAAACCGTCGAATCGAACGCGTGTTTCTTTTAGCGTCGGGATGTATCAGTTGGGAGGCAACACCACGTATTTGTCACCGGGTGAGATCAATCTCGGTGTGCGTGAATCGATCAGTGATGTGGCAAAAACCTTGTCACGCTATGTTGACGGCATAGTCTTGAGGACATTTGAACATAAGAATTGTCTTGAGATGGCTGGTGCCGCGAGTGTCCCGGTGATCAACGGACTTTCAGATTATTCGCACCCCTGTCAGGCGCTCGCCGATTTATATACCGCGCGGGAAAAGTTTGGCACGGTGAAAGGAAAAACATTAGCGTATGTCGGTGACGGCAATAATGTTTGCAATTCGCTTATTTTTATATGCGCGAAAGTAGGTATGCATATGAATATCGGTACCCCCAAAGGCTATGAGCCGTTGCCGGGGGTGTTGGCGGAGGCTGCCCTGATTGCGCAGGCCAGCGGTGCGCGGATACGTGTTACCAATAGCGCAGCGGACGCTGCCTGCGGAGCAGATGTGCTCTATACGGATGTTTGGGCGAGTATGGGACAGGAAACGGAAGCAGCAAAACGCAAGCTCGATTTTAAGGATTTTCAGATCAATATGGAACTTGTCAAGAAGGCGAACAAGGATGTGGTCATTATGCATTGCCTGCCGGCTCATCGAGGAGAAGAGATCTCCGCCGAAGCAATTGATAGCGCGAATTCAGTTGTATTCGATGAGGCTGAAAACAGGATGCATGTGCAGAAGGCTGTTTTGATAAAATTGTTGCAGTGAGCAGGAGAGAAAAAATGAAAAAGGTTGTTTTAGCGTATTCGGGTGGTTTAGATACTTCATGTATTGTTCGTTGGCTCAAAGACCGGGGCTGGGATGTTATTTGTTTTGTCGCCGACCTTGGGCAGGGGCTCGGTAAAGGGGAAAATCTTAAGAAGATTGAAGAGCGGGCATTAGTTGCCGGTGCTTCGAAAGTATATATTAAGGATGTGCAGGATGAGTTTATTGCCGATTTTATCATCCCGGCGCTTAAAGCAAATTCGATTTATGAAGGGAAATATCTTTTGGCAACGGCGCTTGGCCGTCCGCTGATTGCAAAATATCTGGTCGATATTGCGCATAAAGAAAAGGCGCAGGCCGTTGCGCATGGCTGTACCGGCAAGGGAAATGACCAGGTTCGTTTGGAAGTAACGACCGCGATACTGGATCCAAAGCTGCAAATTATCGCTCCGGTCCGTGAATGGGAGTTTAAATCGCGGGAAGAAGAAATCGAATATGCGCATGCATATAATATCCCAATTGATGTTACAAAGAAAAAGCCGTACAGTATTGATAGGAATATCTGGGGCATTAGTATTGAGTCTGGTGTTTTGGAAGACCTCCGGAATGAACCCCCTGAGGACGCATATCGTATTACGAAAAGCCCTGCCCAGGCTCCCAATAAACCGAAATATGTTGAAGTGTATTTTGAAAAAGGCGTCCCGCGGAAGCTTAATGGAAAAGCGTATCCGTTAAAAGATTTGATTGTAAAATTGAATGAAATCGGCGGTAATTACGGCGTCGGACGGATGGATATGGTTGAGAACCGTTTAGTGGGGATTAAATCCCGGGAGATTTATGAATCGCCGGCTGGAACGATTCTCTATCTGGCCCATAAGGATTTAGAGAGTGTTGTTTTGGACCGGGAATTGATGCATTACAAGGACGGTGTGTCGCAGCGGTATTCCGAATTGGTGTATACCGGTCTTTGGTATTCCGCGTTGAAGAAAGCGCTTGATGCCTTTGTTGAGTCAACGCAGAAGTATGTTACTGGTTCTGTGAAAGTAAAACTTTTCAAGGGTTCCTGTGTTCCGGTCGCGCGCACATCGCCGTATTCGTTGTATAAACTTGCATTAAGCACCTATGGTAAGGAAGATACATTCAATCAGAAGTTAGCGGAGGGATTTATCCGGCTCTGGGGAATGCCGTATCAGAGATAGAGTGTAGCGATTATAGTTCATAGTTCAATGTTCAAGGTTCAAAGTTTGTTTTCCGCCGGTGGCGGGGGGTTAGTTCACAGAGCACAGTAGACAGATGACAGACTGAGTTCCGCCGGAGGCGGATACGTAGTTTAGATTGCCACGCCCACTATACGTAAGATAGCGGGAAAAGCGGACTCGCAATGACGATTTTCTTGTCGTCATTGCGAGGAATGTTTAATATAATCGTTATCGTGACGAAGCAATCACGTTTTTGTAGGAGAAGATAATGAGTAAAAAACTGTGGGGAACGCGGTTTGCAAAAGGGACGAACGCTTTGACTGATACGTTTACCTCAAGCATTGCTTATGATAAACGGCTTGCCAAGGTTGATGTGATTGGAAGTATTGCGCACGCACGGATGCTTGGCAAAACCAGGATCATCCCTAAAAAAGACGCGGACTCGATTGTCCGGGGGTTACAGGCTATTTTGAAGGATATTGAATCGGGAAAATTCAAATTTGATCCAGCGGCTGAGGATGTGCATTCGAATATCCAGGTTATTCTAGAAAAAAAGATCGGCGCGGCTGCGTTTCGACTGCATACCGCGCGTTCCCGTAACGATCAGATCGCGCTTGATATCAGGATGTATCTGCGGGATGAAATCGATGATCTCATTGAGTTGATCTCACTTTTGCAGAAATCGATCCTGAAATTCGCCCACGCTAACAAGCAGGTTATAATTCCCGGGTATACCCATTTGCAGGTAGCGCAGTGCGTTTTATTGGCACACCATCTCTTGGCTTATATTGAGGGTTTAGAAAGGGATAAGGAACGGTTAAGCGATGCGTATGCGCGTATTAACCGGATGCCGCTTGGCAGTTGCGCATTATCAGGCACCGGGCTGCCTATTGACCGGGAGTTTGTGAGCAGAGAGCTCGGATTTGCTTCGGTTACCGGCAATAGTATGGATTCCGTCAGCGACCGTGATTTTATTATCGAGGTCTTAGCGGATCTTTCGATCATAGCCGTGCATTTATCCCGTACGGCGGAAGATTTGATTCTGTGGTCAACCAAAGAGTTCAATTTTATTGATATTGATTTTTCTTTTTGCACGGGGTCAAGCATTATGCCGCATAAAAAGAATCCCGATGTCCTTGAGTTGATCAGAGGATCGGTGGGGAAAGTGCAGGGAGATTTAACCAATATCGTAGTGTTGATGAAAGGGCTACCGCTTTCTTATAACCGAGATATGCAGCTGGATAAACCGCCTCTGTTTAACGCGATTGATACGGTGTGCGATGTTATTGAGATTTTTATCGCGCTTTTTCAGAACATCGTTGTTGAAAAAGAAGCAATAACCGCGAAACTTCTTGATGAAGCACTCTTTTCAGTTGATATTGTAGAATACCTGATTAAAAAAGGCGTTTCATATCGTCAGGCGCATGATGTTGTTGGAAAAATAGTGCGGGAGTGTCTTGATAAGGGGCGTAGAATTTCTACGCTAAGCGCGGGGGAACTCAAACACTTCTCACCGTTTTTAGGAATGGATGTTATACGGATCCTTAATGCGCAGGCGTCTGTTAACTTAAAGACCTCATGGGGCGGCACGAGCCCGGTTTGTGTTGAGAGACAGATAGCGCTTTGGAAAAAGAAGCTTAATGCATAAAAGTATTTTTTCTGTTTTGTGTCTGGTATTTTCACTTGCTGGAGGCGTGTTTGCTCAGGAAACGCTGACGATAACGACGTATTATCCGTCACCAAGCGGCAGTTATCGTGAACTTGCAACGCATCAGTTAAAAGTAGGAAGAAACTATTCTACTGCAGCTGTTGCCGATGATACTGCGATCATTGAAGGAAATGTCGGCGTTGGAACGCAGAATATTCAACAGCCGGCGCCTAACGGACAGGTCAAGGGTAATGCGGATGTGAATGACTTGTATCTTCGTTCCATTAATCGCTGGGCTAGCCAAGTGACCAGCCCTACCATGGGGACAACGAATCGCATCGCGCAGGAGTGGGGACCGTCTGGCTGGTTGCCTACGACGACGAATATTGGGGCTCACCGAGCCTGTTTTGCCTATATCTATGAATATACCCATTGGCTGGGTGGAAGCGGTGGGCGATATAATGATATGGCGTGCCGCTATGTGCCGGCTACGGGCGATATCGAAGGAAGAGTCGGCGGCGGTTACCTTACGTGCGGCTGGGTTTGTTTTGATTAATATAAGGAAACTATGCACGATTTCGGGTATAAAAAGAACAACTTGTGTTGTGAGGATGTGCCTCTTGAAACTATCGCACAAAAATTCGGGACGCCGGTATATGTGTATAGTTATCAAACACTCACGGGGCATTTGCTAAAACTGCAGGAAGCGTTCAAGGAAATCCGGCCGCTTATCTGTTATTCGGTAAAAGCGAATTCCAATCTTGGGATATTGCGTTCTCTTGTCCAAAAAGGCGCGGGACTTGATATTGTGTCGGGTGGTGAGCTTTCCAGGGCGTTGAAAGCCGGATGCCCTCCCGAGCGTATTGTTTATGCCTCGGTCGGTAAAACTGATGTTGAAATAGAAGCGGCGATCCGGAAAGGGATTCTTTTCTTTAATGTTGAATCCTTGCCGGAGCTGGCAAACATCAACCGCATCGCTGGAAAACTTCGTACGGTTACGCGGGTGGCTATACGGATTAATCCGGATGTGGAAGCTAAGACGCATAAATTTATTACAACGGGAAAACTGACGAATAAATTCGGGATCGATTTAAAGAACGCGTATACAATACTTTCTTGTGGCGGATCATTTAAAAATGTACGAATAAGCGGGTTGCATATACATATCGGTTCCCAGATATTAGAGAGCGCGCCGTTTATCGCAGCGATTAAAAAAGTCATAGATTTTATTGAGCGACTGAAAAAAAGAGGTATTGCGCTGGAGTATTTGAATATCGGAGGCGGTTTAGGTATCATTTATAGAAAAGAAAAACCGCAGACCGCGATTATCTATGCCAAAAGGATCGTTCCTCTTTTAAAGAAAACAGGGTTGAAAATTATTATGGAACCGGGCAGGTTTATTGTCGGGAATGCCGGTGTTTTGCTGACAAAGGTTTTATACGTCAAAAAGACCCCTCAAAAAACCTTTCTTATCGTTGACGGCGGAATGAATGATTTGATTCGCCCGGCGTTGTATGATGCGTATCACCAGATCGTGCCTCTTAAGCGAGCAGGGGCACAAGGTCACAAAGGCGCCCGGTCATACGTCAAAGTTGATGTTGTCGGCCCGATCTGTGAAAGCGGGGACTTTTTTGCTAAGGGACGCCGTATCCCGTTTGTTAAAGAAGGAGCCTATATCGCAGTTATGAGTGCCGGGGCTTATGGATTTAGCATGTCCAGTAACTATAATTCCCGGTGCCGTTGTGCTGAAGTTTTGGTTGTTAAAAATAAAATGTTTGAAATCCGCAGGAGAGAAGATTTCCGGGATTTGATTCGAAATGAAGTGGTCCCCGCATTTTTACGGAGTACGAGATGAGCGGTCTGGTGTTTACAAAAATGGTTGGTACCGGCAATGATTTTATTGTGATAGAGAATGGCCTCACGATTATACAGCCACATAGGCGCACGAAGTTAATTCAATGTTTGTGTGATAGGAAATACGGTATTGGCGCTGATGGGGTTTTGTTTCTCGAGAAGTCGAAAAAAGCCGATCTGCGTATGCGTATTATTAATTCCGATGGTTCAGAAGCTGAAATGTGCGGAAATGGCGCCCGCTGCGCAGTGTTATACGCGCATAACCGGCTTGCGCTTAAAAACAAAAAAAATATCCGGCTTGAGACCCGTGCCGGGATAATTGATTCCGAGGTCCATAAGGATTCCGTAAAAGTTAAATTAACGGATCCGCACAAGCTGAAATTGGATATCCCGCTTGTGGTGAACGGCAGGAAATTACGGGTTAATTTTATTAATACCGGCGTACCGCATGTTGTTGTCTTTACCGAAGGACTCGGTTCTATCGGCGTGGTTGCTATCGGGAGGGCTATTCGAAATCACCCTTATTTTGCGCCGCGCGGCACGAATGTTAATTTTATCGAAGTGCTTGGTAAGAACTCGATTGCGGTCCGTACGTATGAACGCGGCGTTGAGGATGAGACGCTTGCCTGCGGGACGGGGAGTACTGCCTCAGCGCTTATTTTCGCGTCAAAAACCTGTTGTGATGGGGACGTGGTGGTTCATACGAGAAGTAACGAGAACTTACATATCTATTTCAATCGTCAGGGAAATAGTTTCAGGGATGTCTGGTTGGAAGGTAAAGTCAGTTTTGTTTTTGAAGGGAAGATCTGCTAATATCCCTTAAAGGAGGCGTATGATGACGCTTTGGATACTTCTTGCAGTAGTCGTTATTATTGTTGTCTGGCTTATCGGTACTTTTAATGGTTTGGTTTCTTTAAAGAATGAAACCTTAAACGGCTGGAAACAAATCGATGTTCAGCTTAAGAGACGGCATGACCTTATCCCGAATCTTATTGAGACCGTTAAGGGCGTTATGAATTTTGAGCAAAAGACCTTGACCATGGTTATCGAGGCTCGTAATAAGGCAATTTCCGCTCAGGGCGTTGCTGAAAAGGCGGGAGCTGAGAATATGCTGACCGGCGCATTGCGGCAATTGTTCGCGTTGGTCGAGAATTATCCGACATTGAAGTCGAACGAAAATGCTTCGAAACTTCAAGAAGAGCTTGTTTCAACTGAAAATCGTATTGGTTTTGCCAGGCAGTTTTATAATGATATTGCGACGAAATTTAATATTGCACAGCAAACATTTCCGTCTAATATTGTTGCAGGTATGTTTGGATTTACCAAACAGGAGCTTTTTGAGATTACCGATGCTGCTGAACGGGATGTGCCAAAGGTCGACTTGAATTTGAAATAATGAATATTCTTGAACAGGCTGCTGCCAATAAACGCGCAAGTTGGGTTGTTATTAGCTTTGTAATACTGCTCTTTCTTTGTATCGGGTTCGGGTTCGATTATTTTTATGGATCGGGTATGCAATTCCCGGTTTTTACCGGGGTAGCGTTCCTGTTCGGGGTCGGATCAAGTTATATGAGTTTTGCCTATGGTGACAAGATGATACTTTCATCGACTCATGCAGTGCCGCTTGATATGAATGATCCGAAACAACAACAATGGCATAATATCATTGAAGAGATGAGCATTGCTGCCGGAATCCCTGTGCCGAAAACATATATCATTGATGACCCTGATCCCAACGCATTTGCAACCGGGCAAGATCCAGAGCATAGTTCTATTGCGGTAACCAGGGGGCTTTTGGAGGCACTGAATCGCGATGAACTGCAGGGTGTTGCTGCCCATGAAATGAGCCATATTAAGAATTTTGATATCCGGCTCATGCTCATTCTGGCGGTTATGGTTGGGGCGATTGCGTTACTTGCTGATTGGGCGGGCCGATCTTTATGGTTTGGCCGGAGCCGCTCAAGCAGACGGTCTGAAGGCAGCGGGCCGATTGCTTTGATTATTCTAGCAGTGTGGTTTATTGCAATAATCCTTGCGCCGATCCTTTCGCAGCTTATGGCTATGGCAGTTTCCCGTAAAAGAGAATCGCTGGCTGATGCTTCCGGCGCCGCTTTAACGAGAAATCCATTAGGGCTTGCTTCGGCACTTGAAAAAATAAACGGGTATACTTCTCCAACACGCTCCATTAATCAGGGGACAGCGCATTTATGCATAGCCGATCCCAAAGGTTCTGCCGTTGGGATGCGGGAGGATTGGATGGGGAATTTATTCGCAACCCATCCGCCGATTGAAAAAAGAATACGTGCTTTAAAGGAAATGGCATATCAATTTAATGCTAGTAAAGGAGAGTAGAGGGATGTTTAAAGGTTCAATGGTAGCGTTAGTAACGCCGTTTAAAAATAAAAAAGTTGATGAGGAAAAGCTTGCTCAGCTGATTGAGTTCCAGATAAATAACGGCACATCCGGTATAGTCCCCTGTGGTACGACTGGTGAGTCGGCGACTCTCTCACTTGACGAGCACGAGAAAGTAATTGAGATTACCATTAAGCAGGTTAAGAAACGTGTTCCTGTTATTGCGGGGACCGGTTCAAATTCGACGGAAGAAGCGGTGATCTTGACACGGCACGCAGAGAAAGCAGGGGCTGATGCTTCACTGCAGGTTTCGCCGTATTATAACCGTCCGACTCAAAAAGGGTTGTACGAGCATTTTAAAGCGGTTGCCGATGCGGTAAAAATCCCGATTATCCTCTATAACATAGCATCGCGTACGGGAGTTAATATTGAGCCGGAGACAGTGGCAAAGCTGGCCTGTGATTGCAAGAACATTGTCGGCGTAAAAGAAGCTTCAGGCAATGTTGAACAGATGTCGCGGGTAAAATATTTGTGCGGCGGCACGTTCGACCTTATAAGCGGGGATGATGCGTTAACGTTACCTGTTTTAGCAATCGGTGGTACGGGGATTATTTCTGTTGTTGCCAATATTATTCCCCGCGACGTGGCTGATATGGTGAGCGCTTTTGCTCAAGGCGATATCGCCGGAGCGCAAGCACTTCATTACAAAATGCTTCCGCTTATTAAAATGATGTTTGTTGAAACCAATCCCATCCCGGTAAAAACTGCTATGGGTCTTGTAGGGATGTGTGAGCCTGGTTTACGTTTGCCGATGAGCGCACTACTGCCGGAAAATGTTGCAAAACTTAAAAAAGCGTTGCTTGATTACGGATTGTTAAAATAACTACCGCCCTCGTGCCGGTTACGGCGGCTGGAAGGAAAGCGTATATGATTAAATTAGGGATAGCTGGTGTTTGCGGAAGAATGGGCAGGAGGATTTTTGAGCTTGCCAGTGCGGATAAGGATTTTGATATCACATTCGGTCTTGAAAAAAAAGGGACGCCGCTTATTGGTAAAGATTTGGGAAGGAATTTGAAAGTTTCTTCCAATTCAGAGGGCCTTTTTTTGGTCGATGTTTTTATCGATTTCACGCTTCCAGATGCTACCGAAGAGCATCTTTCATATGTGGCTAAACACCGTAAAGCGTATATTTTGGGGACAACGGGTTTGACTGAGGCGCAGGTCAAGAAAGTACATGAAGTTGCTGAAGTCGTGCCGGTCATGTTTACGCCCAATTATTCTATCGGAGTTAATGTTTTATTTTCCGTGCTGCCTGAGATTGTAAAGAAACTGGGCCCGGATTATAGCATTGAAATTGTCGAGGCGCATCATAAGGCAAAAAAAGACGCTCCGTCAGGTACGGCAAAGAAGATGGCGGAAATTATTGTTGATACCGTGGGACGTCCTGTCCCTACGCATGCCATTCGACTCGGCGATATTGTCGGAGACCATACTATTATTATGTGCGGCAATTCTGAGCGCATTGAAATCAAACACCAGGCGCATACGCGGGATCTGTTTGCTTTGGGGGCTTTGCGTGCCGCTAAATGGATTGTGGGTAAGCCTGCGGGTTTGTATTCGATGCAGGATGTGTTGGGTACGTAAGAGGAAAGTGGGCTGTTTTTAGTTGCCTCTGGTGAGCGGGGTTCGGTTATCGGTGAACCGTTCAACGCTGATTAATAATGGTTAAACGCAAACCGAGAGAGTAATTTTTGAGGAGAAGAAAAGGCATGTTTAAACTTTCAAAGCGATTGAAGAGTTTGCCGCCTTATTTGTTTGTTGAGATTGACAAAGCTAAACGCAAAGCGCGCGCCGAGGGACGGGATATTATTGATTTAGGTATTGGAGATCCTGACCAGCCGACGCCTGCGCATATTATCGAAAAGTTGTATCATGCCGCGCAGGACCCTGCGACGCATAAATATGCCCTTGATCAGGGCATGCCAATTCTCCGTCAAGCGATCTCCGATTGGTATAAACGCCGTTTTACCGTTACGTTGAGCCCTGAAAATGAAGTTCTCCCCCTTATCGGTTCAAAAGAAGGTATCGCGCATTTTCCTCTGGCGTTTTTGAACGAAGGAGACTATGCACTTATTCCTGATCCGTGCTATCCGCCTTATAAAGGAGGCACAATATTTGCCGGCGGAAAACCGTACTTGATGCCGCTTTTGGAGAGCAATAGTTTTCTCCCCGATTTGAAGAAAATCCCTGCCGCGGTACTGAGAAAGGCTAAAATCCTGTATATTAATTATCCGAACAATCCGACCGGCAGGACCGCGGATAAGGATTTTTATAGGGAGTTGGTCGCATTTGCCCATAAACATAAGCTTATTGTGGTATCTGATCTGGCTTATTCTGAAATGAGCTATGACGGGTATAAGGCGCCGAGTTTTCTTGAAATTGACGGGGCCCGGGAAGTCGCCATTGAGTTCCATTCACTTTCAAAAACCTATAATATGACAGGGTGGCGTGTCGGCTGGGCCTGTGGGAATTCGCACCTCGTTGCCGGGCTTGCCAAAGTGAAATCAAATATCGATTCCGGTATCTTTACTGCTATTCAACTTGCCGGTATTGTAGCTTTAGAAGGTCCGCAGGTTCATATTGAGAATATGCGCACGCTGTATCAAGAGCGTCGCGATGTTTTAGTGGCGGGACTTCAATCTTTGGGATGGGATGCGACGCATCCGAAAGCTACGTTTTATGTCTGGTTTAAAGTCCCTAAAAAAATGAGTTCTATTGCTTTCGCAGCGCTGTTGCTTGATAAAGGCAATATTGTTGTGACACCGGGGATTGGATTTGGTAAGCATGGAGAAGGGTACATTCGCATGGCACTCACTGTTCCAAAAGAGAGAATAGGTGAGGCTATCGAGCGCTTGCGGAAAATCGCATAACTATGACTGTTTGTTTTTTAGGAATCGGATCGAACCTCGGTAACCGCAGGGCATACATACAAAAAGCTTTGCATTACATGAAAGCATTGAAGAAGACCAAAATCATTAGGATGTCGAGTATTATCGAAACGCTTCCGCAGGGAGGGCCTCGTGGCCAGGGGAAATTCCTGAATGCAGTTGTAAAAATCGAGACATCTATTCCACCCGTTAAACTCCTGCACGCATTAAAAAAAATCGAAAAGATGCTGGGACGTGTAACAAAGGTCCGGTGGGGGGCCCGTGTTATAGATTTAGATATCCTCTTTTATGGAGATCGGATTATCAGGACTCCGTTGTTGACAATTCCGCATCCGCGGATGTTTAAACGTGATTTTGTGATGACTCCTTTGTGTGAGGTTATATGATTGTTATAAAAAGTCCGCAGCAGATGCAGGCGTATTCTTTAGCGCAGCGTAACCTTAAAAAACGCATTGGGTTGGTTCCTACGATGGGCGCTTTACATGCCGGACACGCCAAGCTTATACAGGTTGCCAGAAAAGAGAATGATCTGGTTATCGTCAGTATTTTTGTTAATCCTACTCAGTTTGGCCCGAAAGAGGATTTCAGAAAATATCCCCGGACATTTCAGAAAGATTTGAACATCTGTAAAAGTTCGGGAGCCGATGTTGTATTTGCGCCTTCTGTTCAATCAATGTACCCGGATGGTTTTTGCACATATATTACGGTTGGGAAAATGGGTGATGTATTGTGCGGCTTAAGCCGGCCGGGACATTTTCGCGGCGTTGCCACGGTGGTTGCAAAATTACTGAATAGCACGATCCCTGCCAGGGCATATTTTGGGCAAAAGGACGCGCAGCAGGCTGTCATAATCAAACGTTTTGTTGAAGATTTGAATTTTCCTGTTTCCGTGCGGGTTGTTCCCATCGTTCGTCATGCTGACGGGCTGGCGATGAGTTCGCGGAATGCCTATTTGAATCCTGCTCAGCGAAACGATGCTGTGATCTTAAGCCAATCGCTTATGGTGGCCAGGACATTGATTCGGTGCGGAGAACGTAACGCAGTGTCTATCAAGAATGCTATAAGGAGATTAATTGCTCGGGTGCGCCGTGCCCGTATTGATTACGTGGAAATAGTCAATGCGGCGACGCTTGTCCCATTACAAAAAATATCGGGAAAGACGCTTATCGTTTTAGCAGTGTATATTGGGTCAACCAGATTAATCGATAACATTGTGATTGAAGGAAAATAATATGTTAAAAATCGCTCTTGTTGGATGTGGTGCCATCGGGAGTTCCTTGGCTAAAGGTATTCGCAGTAAATTCTCGGAATCTGCCAAGCTTGTCGCTTTGTTTGATATTGATATGGATAAGTCACAGGCATTATCGCGTCTTGTTTCCGGAAGGACGTCGTTGGCTGTTGCCTGTCTTGAGCAGGCTATTCTAAAAGCCGACCTTGTGATTGAAGCGGCATCTGCTAAGGTTTCATCCGATATTGCTCTCAGGGCCGTTGATAAAGGCCGGGATGTTATGGTTATGAGCGTTGGCGGGCTTGTGGGGAATATGAAACAGCTCATGAGTGGTGCGAGAAAAAAGGGCTGTCGTGTTTATATCCCCAGCGGTGCAATTTCCGGTGTTGATGCGGTAAAAGCGTCCGCGTGTGGAAAGATAAAGAGCGTAACCTTAACAACACGGAAAAATCCCAAGGCATTCAAAGGCGTTGCGTTTGTCGAAAAAAAGCGGATCAATCTTGCGAAATTGCGGCAGGATATGGTGCTTTTTAATGGGACAGCGCGGCAGGCTGTTATTCATTTCCCGCAGAACATTAATGTTGCTGCGGTGTTGAGTTTGGCTGGTCTTGGTGTTGATAAGACACGTGTGCGTATTATTGCTTCACCAAATCTGCAGAGGAATGTTCATGAAATTGAAGTTGTTTCGGATGCCGGGCGCATCGTTACGCGGACTGAAAATGTGTTGCATCCCGATAATCCAAAAACAAGTTATTTGGCAGTTTTGTCTGCTCAAGCTGCATTGAAACAGATACTGGAACCGGTGCGTATTGGTTCTTAACAATGTAACTCGTGAAGGGGGGTGAAACAAAAATGGCTGAAAAAGTCGCGAAAGTCGGAGTTAAGCGTGAAAAGGGGTTGCTCTATTTCATCGACAAACAAGGTGATGTTTCTTGTGCGAAGATGGCTCGGGGCGGAAAGAAAGGTGGTAGCCCCAAGAAGGTCGCCAAGGTTGGTATCAAGAGGAAAGAGGGATATCTCTACTTCTTGGACAAACAGGGTGATGTTTCTGCTGCCAAAATGAAAAGAGGCGGCAAAAAAGGTAAAAAGAAATAAGTAATACAGTTCCGCCCTTTTTTCGTCGTGAGTATTGTGTCGTGCGTATGGCATTTAATTAGGCAATACGCATAACACGATCGCAATACGCGAAAAAAGGGCGGGATTTTTTAGGCATACTATTTACGTTATGAATGATTCCATCATAATCAGGGGAGCCCGCGAGCATAACCTGAAAAATATAAATCTTACCCTTCCCCGCAATAAACTTATCGTCGTAACCGGTCTTTCAGGTTCGGGTAAATCAAGCCTTGCTTTCGATACTATTTATGCTGAAGGGCAGCGTCGATATGTGGAGAGCCTTTCAGCCTATGCCCGTCAATTCCTTGATCAACTGCAGAAACCCCTGGTTGAGTATATTGAAGGCCTTTCTCCCGCAATTGCAATTGAACAGCGTTCGGCAGGCAGTAATCCCCGTTCAATAGTCGCAACCCAAACCGAGATGTACGATTACCTGAGGCTCCTTTTCGCCCGTATCGGCATTGTGCATTGTTATCAATGCGGACAGCCGATTACTCGGCAGAGTTCACAGGAAATTGTTGAGCGTATCATGAATCTGCCGGAAGGCAGTCACATCCAGGTTTTGGCCCCTCTGATTGCGGGGAAAAAGGGGGAGTATCGCGACATTTTTTCGCATATTCAAAAAGCCGGTTTTACGCGCTGCCGTGTTGACGGAGAACTCTATGAATTGCCGGCAAAGATTGTTTTGAAAAAATTCAAGGTGCATACCATTGAAGTTGTTGTTGACCGTCTTGTGGTAAAACCGGAGATTAAAAAACGCCTGACCGATTCTGTCGAGACAGCGTTAAAGGTCGGCAAAGGGATCCTGAGTATTGCCTCGGCTTCTTTTAAAGATATACTTTTTAACGAACAGTATGCTTGTTCAAAATGCGGCATCAGTTATGCTGAAGTTGAACCGCGTATTTTTTCTTTTAATTCCCCCTATGGCGCCTGCTCTGCCTGTAACGGACTTGGCATTAAACTTGAGTTCGATCCCGACCTGGTGATTCCCGATAAAAATAAATCAATCAATGAAGGTGCTATTGCGGTTTGGAGGCGGGGCGGTAGAGGGTATATTATGTATTATCGCTGGCTTTTGAGGGAACTTGCCCGCCAGATGGATATTGACCTTGACGTGCCTTTTTGCAAGCTCCCCAAATCCATACAAAAAGCTCTTTTGTATGGCACTCATGTTGAGGTTAATGATAAACCGTTTGAAGGGATTATCCCGCATTTGGAGCGGATTTTTAAGAATTCAGAGAGCGATTATTTAAAAGAGGAGATATCGCGTTTTATGTCGACTCTTCCATGCCCGGATTGCCACGGTGCCCGCCTAAAAAAGGAAAGTTTGAGTATTTATGTCGGTGGGAAGAATATTTATGAAGTAACGCAGATGTCGATTGCCGGTGCTCGTGAATTCTTTAAAACGCTGAAGCTTTCTCATGAGCAGTGTGTTATTGCCGAAGAAATACTGAAAGAAATTAACCAAAAGCTTACCTTCTGCTCGAACGTCGGGTTGGAGTATTTAACGCTGGACCGGATGAGCTCGACGTTGTCGGGAGGAGAGGCCCAGCGGATACGTCTTGCTACACAGGTTGGATCCGGGCTTGTGGGAGTTCTCTACGTTCTTGACGAACCTAGCATAGGATTGCACCAACGGGATAATGAGAAGCTCCTTGCAACATTGTGCACATTGCGGGATCTGGGCAATACGCTGATTGTTGTTGAGCATGACGAATATACGATGAAAGCTGCCGATTATATCGTTGATTTGGGGCCAGGGGCAGGCCGTCACGGGGGAGAAGTTGTTTGCGCCGGGTTTACCGATGAATTTATGAAATGTAAAGATTCTTTGACTGCCCGGTATTTACGGGGTGAGATTGCCGTTGCCGTTCCACTGACCCGGAGGAAAGTACGGGAGAATAAATGTATCCATGTTATCGGAGCAACGGAGCATAATCTCAAGGATATTGACGTCACATTCCCGCTCGGTGTTTTTATCTGTGTCACGGGAGTTTCCGGTTCCGGAAAGTCGACATTGATCGATGAGATTCTCTACCGTCGTATTGCGCAGAAATTATATAAATCAAAAGATCGTCCGGGAGCCTGCCGCAAGGTAACGGGTCTTGAGCATATTGATAAAGTCATTGTTGTTGATCAATCTCCGATAGGACGGACTCCCCGGTCAAATGCCGCGACGTATACGGGTGTTTTTGGAGCTATCCGTGATTTATTCGCAAGCCTTCCTGAGTCGCGCGCGCGCGGCTATAAGTCCGGCCGGTTCTCGTTTAATGTCAAGGGAGGGCGTTGTGAAGCCTGTACCGGTGACGGTATCAAGAAGATTGAAATGCATTTTCTTGCCGATATCTATGTGAAATGCGATGTTTGCAAGGGGAGGCGTTTTAACGCGGCGACGCTGGAGGTTACCTATAAAGGTAAATCCATTGCCGATGTTTTAGAGATGACGGTTGAGGAAGCATTGGAGTTTTTTGAGAATATTCCGCGAATTAAGAATACATTGCATTATTTGCATGAAGTCGGGCTGGGATATATTCAAGTTGGCCAAACCGCCACAACACTTTCAGGGGGTGAGGCGCAGCGTATTAAACTTTCCGCGGAATTGAGTAAAAAAGCGACCGGAAAAACCTTGTATATCCTGGATGAGCCGACAACAGGGTTGCATTTTGCCGATGTTGACAAACTCGTACGTGTACTGCAGAGGCTTGTTGATATGGGCAATACCGTATTGGTGATCGAGCATAATCTGGAAGTGATCAAATCAGCCGATTATATTATTGATTTAGGGCCGGAAGGCGGAGATCGCGGCGGGTATCTTGTTGCCTGCGGGAGTCCCGATGAAATCATGAAATCGGAAAAATCATATACCGGAGTATTCCTGCGAAAAGTATTGAAGCAGCTCTGAGACAGTGGTATAGTGAAACCAAATTACAACCATCCTTACGAGAATGAAAAATAATTGTGGAAAAATTGATGCCTGCGTATTCTTTTTTGTCGTCGGTGTTCTTTGTTGCGCCGTGGTTGAGCCTTCGTGTGCATACGCGCAAGAAGCAGTGCAATCAAAAGAAGACGAGTCTTTGTACGTCGCAAAAAAGGCATTTGAAGACGGTTTCTATGATGTAAGCCTCGGGCTTTTGGAACGATTTCTGAAGGCCTACCCTTCATCTGAAAAAGCGCCGGAGGCAAGCCTTTTGGTGGGGGAATGCTATTTCCATCTGAGCCGGTTTCTCGATTCTCTTTCAAAATTTGAAGAATTGCTGAAGGATCCTTCGTCTAAAAAAATCCAGGATGCGGTTTTGTATTGGATAGCCGAAGTTCATTTTAAAGGTAACAATTTCAGCAAGGCGGCGGCATTCTACCAGAAAGTCATCGATGAATATCCCCAATCTTCGTATGCGGTTTCCGCGTATTACTCCCTCGGCTGGTCCCTTTTTCAGGAACAGAAATACAAAGAAGCACTAGCGCGGTTCTCCTTTATCGATGAAAAGTTTCCGAGTGAGCCGGTCAGCATTGACAGCCGCCTTAAAATCATTGAATGTTTATACAACCTTAAAGAGTATGAAGTATTGAAATCAAAGATCGGGTCATTCGAAAAATATTTTGCAAAAGATCCCATCAAACTTTCGTACCTGTATTTTTACGCTGCCGAAGCAAACTATTACCTGAACAATTTTGCCGAAGCCATTGATAGCTATGCTAAAGTTGTGCGGGATTCTAAAGACGAGCGTTTGCAGGCACTTTCCAGGCTCGGTATTGGATGGTCAAATCTGAAATTAAAGAAATATAAAGAGGCTCAGGATGCCTTTTCCGATTTAAAACAGGAAAATCTTGAGAAAGCGGGACGCGATATCCTTTCTTTGGGAAAAGCGCTGCTTTTTCTCGAAACGAAACGGTATTCGGAGGCCCGCGTTTCGTATGATGAGTTGCTTGGTTCTTGTGATGATCAGGACGTACTTTTGCAGGGATTCTTGGGGAAAGCAGATGCGTTATATAACATGGCAGAGTATAAGGATGCCGCTGAGGTGTACACAAAGGCTTTGGAGAAAATTTCCGGGTCGGTCCCGCAGGAGGTTGTTGATAAACTTCATTACGGCCTGGCGTGGGTTTATTTAAAAGAAGGCGAATTCAAGCGGGCTATTGAAGAATTCCAGAAAATTGCCAAGCTGAGCGAAGATAAAGTAGTAAAAGTTGCCGCGTTGTGTCAAATCGGCGATACCTATCAGGATTCCGGTGAATATCGCAAGGCAGTTGATGCCTACGATGCTATCTTACGCGATTATCCCGATAGTTTTTACAGCGATTACGTGCAATACCAGCTTGGGTTAACGCTTTTAAAAAGCTCCCAGTATGATTCGGCGGTTCTTGCTTTCCGTAAGTTGATCGATACCTTTCAGAATTCAAAACTTGTCGATGATGCTACCTACGCGTTAGGTTTGACCTATTTTCAGAGGGAGGATTATAACGCAAGCCGTGAAATCTTTGCAGGGTTTCAACAAAAATTCAAAGACAGCTCGTTACGTGCCCAGGCAATGTATTTATTGGGCACAAGTTATTACAATCTTTCAAATTTTGCCGAAGCGATTGAAGTGTTTAAAAGTATTACCCGGGAGTTTGCTCAAGATCAGGAGATGTGTCAGAAAGCAGAATATGAAATTGCCGATGCCTATTATCGTATGGGCAATGAAGATGAAGCTATGGCCCGCTTTAAGGCCCTTCGTTCAAAATATCCCGATTCGAGCCTTACCGTCGAAGTTATGTGGTGGCTCGGGGAATATTATTATCGTCATCAGGATTTTAATCTGGCGCGAAGATATTTTTCTTCGTTAATTCAGGATTATCCCAAGAGCAATCTGGTTCCGGATGCATATTATGCCTTAGGTTCTATTGATGACGATGAAGGGAATTTTCAGGCAGCAATAGAAAACTTTAAAAAAGTTACCGAACTTGGCAAGGCCGATTTAGCCGGAACCGCGGTTATTGCTATGGCAGATGTTTATGCGAAGTCAGACCAGATAGATCTGGCTTTGAAAACCTATAAAGATGCGGTGACGGAAAAGCCGAATTTTGCAGGGCTCATTTATCCTAAGATAGCGGAGATTTACCGTAAGCTTAATAATTATACCGATGCGCTCGATTATCTCCGAAAAAGTCTCCAGGTAGTTTCTGTCCGTGAGACCGCAAGTATCCAGTTCAAGATTGCCGAAGTGCTCCAGGCCCAGGAAAAATTTGAAGATGCGGTAGCGGAGTATCTGAAAGTCACCTATTTATACGCTGATAATAAGGATTTGACGGTTAAGGCTTTGTTGCGTGTAGCAGGCATGTATGAAGACGCGCACAAGTGGAGAGAGTCCGCAGCTATTTATAAAAGAATTGTCGCTTTGAATGTTGATGAGTCAAAATTCGCCCAAGAGCGCATTGATGCTCTTAAGACAAACTTAAAATAATCGAGGTGAGAAATGAGTTCTACCCTGAATGCGTGGCAGCTTTTTTTAGCAGGCGGTCCGATGATGTTTCCGCTGGTGCTTTGTTCGATTGTAGCTGTTACGATCATTATTGAAAAGTCAGTTATGTTGTGGCGGATCAGCCAGGACTCTCAGGAACTGCTTTCGGCTCTTTTGGAAAAGGTTAAACGGCACCAAATTAAGGAAGCACTCGAGTTGTGCGAGAAGAGTAAAACCCCGGTTTCGCACGTTTTAAAAGCCGGTATTTTAAAATATGACCGTTCCCGGCCGCAAATAAAAGAAGCTATTGAAGATGCTTCATTATATGAGATTCCGCAGCTTGAACGTAACTTGCCAATTTTGGCGACGGTTGCCCATATAGCTCCATTGTTGGGTTTATTAGGAACGGTGCTTGGTATGGTGAAATGTTTTTATGAGGCGCAGTCACGGGCGCAGTCGGCGGGGGTATTTACCGCTCTTGATTTATCCGGTGGGCTTTGGCAAGCTCTTGTAACTACGGCATTTGGTTTAGCAGTCGCGATACTTGCCTTTGTGGCATATAACTATTTTGTAGCCAAGGTCAATGCCTGTATTTTAGATATGGAAAAGTCCTCAACTGAACTGGTTAATTTTCTTACTGAATAAAGCCCATGAGATTTAAACGGAATCTGCATTTTGAAAGTGGATGGGGCGGCATTAGTTATGTCCCTTTTTTATCGGTTTTATTCCTGCTCCTGATTTTTATTATTGCGGCGCCTGTTCTACAGATCCAACCCGGCATTCGGGTTTCGCTTCCAAAGGCTGTTACGGCAGAGGGGATAATGCACGAGCAGATTGTCCTTGTCCTGTCTCAGGAACATATTGTTTATTTTGAAAATAAACCGCAAAGCCCTGACCAGATGGTGAAATTATTTTCTTTAGCGGCTGACAAGAAATGTTCTTTATTAATTAAGGCAGATGCGGCATGCCCTTTAGAATACACTGTTTCTCTGCTTGATGCGGCTCGAAAAGCAGGGGTTCAAAAGGTTGCGCTCGCCACTACTCATTAACGAAATGACACGATCGCTCCGTAATGCGAGTTTAGCGATTTCTCTTGCCGCTCATTGCTGTGTGGCGGCGGTTTTTTGCGTTTCTTTCGGTAAACCATTTTCTCCTCCCCGTTATGCCGAAGTATCTTTTTTGGGACGGCTTATCGAGCATATCGATATCGATGTTTCCTCAAAACAGTCAAACAGTGTCGCACGGAAAATCGATCAAACGCTGCTTATCCCGCATCAATCGCCGATAGAATATGATTTTCGATATGCGATAAAGCCTGCTGTCGGTATGGCGGTCCCGTATGAAAAAGAGCCGTGTCGTCTGCTGCCTGATATTAAGAAACCGGTCCCGCTTCGTGCGGAATCTGTGGTTATGCTGTATCCGCAGCTGCCGTATAATTTCCTTTTATTTTTCAAGGATAGGCAGCACGTGCATATTGAACTTATGTTTAAAGTCGACTCGTTTGATAAATACAACGCAATTACTATTATGCGAAAGATTTCATCGGGGAATCTGGATGCCGATTTGTTAAGCATGCGGTATATTGACCGGTATCTTTTTATGCAGCAAGCGCGGCTTACTTCAGGAGGGTGGCAAACAGTTAAAATTGATTTACGGCCTAAAATTAACGATGATTCCAATTGATTTTTTCGTAGCGATTACCGGGTGCATGCTGTTGCTGATCGGGTACTTTATTATTGCTTGGTTTTTTGTCTCCAGACGCAAAGATAGGGAAATATCGTTGGATCCGCGGTATATCTGGTTTTGTTCTGTCTGTACCTATACGTATATTAATACCAAAGAAGACACTATTACAACGTGCCCGAGATGCGGTAGTTATAATAAAAAGTAGATGACTTCGGTTTTAGCCGTTAGTTTTCAGCTTGTTTTTTTTGCTCGTACCTACTATCACACAACGCAGTGCTAAAAACCTTGAACTAACATTGAATAAGGTATTTGTAAGTATTTATGCTATACTTGCTTTGTAAGTTCTCCATAGTGCTAGATTTATGTTGACAGATAGGTTCGTTGATTTACAATAAAATAAGGAGGAGGGCTTCTATGATTACTGAAATTGGAATTGTAGCCGGAGATATTTGGCATTACCTTGATCAGCATGGGGAGGTTAATCTTGCTGACTTAGTCAAGGGGATCGACAAGCCGCGCGATAATGTTCTGATGAGCCTTGGCTGGCTTTCACGAGAAGGTCATGTTGTTGTGCAGCAGGAGGCAGGTGAGTTTCGGGTGAGTTTGAGAAAAAATGACTAAGGGTATCCCGATGAACGTTACGAACCGTAAAAAAGGCATTGCACTTTTTATGGTTCTTATGACAATACTCATCGTTTCTTTGTTGGCCAATATTGTTCTTAACATGATGCTTGGTCAGGGCCGCTCAAGCCGGCATCAGATCTCGCGTACCCAGGCTTATTATGCGGGACTCGCCGCCATGAATTGGGCTCGAGCAAACCTGCAGTCGGGGCGTCTTACCTATGCTCCGGTTAATTCCTGCCCCAATAATGTGCCGTGTGTTTTTGTCGATCCTAACGGAGCATTGCCTCCTTCAATAAATAATGTGCGTGTTATCTTTTGTCCCGCAAATGCTAATTGCCAGGGAGATAGAAATACCTGCCGTCCTCCCAATGGGATTGATTTTTGTATCCAGGCAATTACCGATTATACCTTGGCTCCCTGATTTTTCCCGCACGTACTAATATAAGTAAATCTATTATGAAATAAGTAAGTTTATTATAACGGGCAGGTACTTATTATCCGACGGGAAAAAATTATGTGTAAATACAAGTAAGTTTGAGTAAGATTAGGACACAGCTTTATAAAAAACACTTGACAAATTAACTTGTTTATGTTTTAATGAAGCACACGTAAGAATGGGGAACAAAGGATAAAAATATATGGCAAGGCTTATCGACGTAGATGAATTAGCTGACTACCTCAAGCTTAAAAAGCAGACAATATACAATTGGCTTAACCAAAGAAAAATCACCGGGATTAAGGTGGGGGGTGTTTGGCGGTTCGATCGCCGGGAAATCGACTCGTGGCTTAAGAGCAGGCGTCGGGTCAGTAAATTGGGAGATAAGCAATGAGTTCGTTAGGCATATTCTTTGGTCCGCATATCATTAGCCTTGTAGAGACAAAGGCCCGCAAGATCATTAACACTGTTCAGATCAACAGATCATCCCTTGTTGCTTCCGGTTCGGAAGAGAAGATCCCGGAAGAGCTCAAATTGGTCGCTGTTTTTAAGGACGAATTAAGAAGGAATAAAATTGAGCCGACAGAGGCTACGCTTGCGCTTTCCGGCAGCGATCTTGTCATCCGTACATTTGAAATGCCTTTGTTGCCATCTGAAGAATTGCGAAGCGCGGTTAATTTTGAAGTAAAAAAATATATACCGTTTAAGATTGAAGATTTAGTTGCCGATTATCAAGTCGAATATGATAAGGTGGGGCGCAGAAACATTGTTTTGTTCGCCGGCATTAAAAAAGAGACCCTGAACAAATATTTATCGATCCTCAACCAGATTAATGTCAAGGTTAACGCTATTGAATATGCCGCTTTTAGCGCTTTACGGTTTGTGAAATTATCGGGGCTCGGTCAGCGTGGTGTTGTCGCGGTCCTGAATGTTGATATTCAGGAAGATGATGAGGTGAATTTCATCGTACTTGCGAACGGATTTCCCCTTTTTAGCCGCGATATCACTCTTTCGGTTGCTTCTGATGAATCATTGCAGACCGCGGCGCTTACTCCCCAGCAATTATTGGAAAAACTAAAAACTGAACTTCGGGTTTCCGTTGACTTTTATAACCGAAAATATCCGGGAAGAAAACTCGAAAAGATTATTTTTCTTGTTAATGACGATTTGCGTGTTGATCTTGAGTCTTTCAGCAAGGAACTTGGGCTGCCGGGTGTTTTTATTAATTCAAGCAAGGTTCTTGGCAGGGTCGGTACGTATAGCCTGAGTATAATCAAAGGTTTTAGCGCCAGTTTTTCAAAAATAACAAAAACCAACGTAAAGCTTAACCTTATATCGGGCCGCGCGTCTGCTCCGGGTAAGTCAGGTGCTTTTGGTTTAGAGATAGCTTCACTCGTAAACGGTGTGCAGCTTGATTTTAGGCTGGTCCTTGTAGCGTTGTTAATGTGCGGCGGCGTGTATGGATACGGGCAGTATCTTAGTTATCCGGTAAAACAGGACGTTGAAAAAATCAAGTCAGAGCGTCCTACGGTTCAGACTGCCAGTGCAGCCAGTTCCTATGACGAACTCGTGGGGATCAATACGCAGTATACTGAAAAGATCAAAGCTCTTGACGATATCCTGTACAAACAATTATATGTCACCACGCCGATGAATTCAATCGCCAAACTGATCCCTGAAGGTGTCTGGTTGACCACATTCTCCTATTCGCAGCAGTCCGGTAAGGCGGAGTTGACGTTGAATGGGAGCGCTGCGTTGGGCAGCAGCACGAAAGAATTTGAGGCGGTTAACAAGTTCATTATTAGTTTGAAAAGCGATCCGCAGTTCCAAAAGATTTTTGACCAGATCAATCTTATTTCGGTTCAGCAGTCAAGTGATGCGTCATCCAGGAGAAGTGATTTTTCTGTTTCCTGCAAGCAGGGGAAATAATGAGGGCCTATGGAATCAGGTAATCTTTCAATTAAGTATAAGAATCAGGTAATCAATATCATTCTTATTGTTATTGCTCTTTTTGTCTGCTACCGGTTATATGTCGGACAGCAGCAGTTTTTGAATAGTTTAAAGGAAGAAAAGGAAAATGAAACAAAGAAGAATGCGGAATTATTGAATATCGGGAATTCAGAAAAGAAACTTGCGGCATATAAAAAGTTTATTAATCAGAAAGATTTAAGTTCTGTAATGGATACGATTAATTCGCTTGCGGTGGCTTCCGGGGTACGGATAGCATCGGTTCGGCCGGCCGATGAAAAGGTTGGCCCTGTCGTTTCAGAGTACGTCATTAACTATACGGTTTTGGCCGGTTCCTACCATGCCCTGGGGAGTTTTATGGGCCAGTTGGAAAGCCATCCGTTTGTATTTAAGGTAAATCGTCTTGATCTTAAATCGAACCAGGGGGCACCTGAGACAACCGATCTTATTACGGCTGATTTGGAAATAAGCACGGTTCTTATAAAATAACGATATGATAATACGCAGTTATTTCCCGAAAATTGTGTTTATTGTGATACTGGCAATAATACTATATATGCCGGTTCAGGCGCTTGCATTTTTAGGCGAGCTGGAAAAAATAAAAGCCCTGGAACCTGCCCAGTCTTCAGATGATAGTGTTATCGATAGACCGCATGTTCAATATACGGAACAAACTTCTCGTGATCCATTTGAGGGGGGCGTAAAAAAAGAAACAACTACTGTCCGGGAAGTTACGGGGCAAGAGAAGATAGTGCTTCCGGCTTTAACCGTGCAGGGAGTTATCTGGGGGACTCAAAAACCGCAGGTCATTATCAATAATAAGGTTTTACGAGAAGGCGATTTCCTGGACGAGGTGCAAATTCTTGAAATTAAGAGCAGCGGAATTGTCGTATTATATAAAAATATGAAGTCAGTTCTTTCCACGCCTGCAAATGCAGGGACAGACGCCGATACTAAAGGAGGCTTGTTATGAAAATTATCATTAAAGTCTTTGTTTTCATTTTTCTTTTTTGCGCATGTAATTTTTTGCCCTGCGCTCAGGCCGCCAGTGATATCGTTTTGCCAAATCCTGAAGCAACGATTTCTATGGATTTGCAGAATGCCAGCCTTAAGGACATCCTGAAAGTGTTTTCAGTGCAGTCAGGCCTTAACTTTATCGCTTCCGAGGCTGTGCAGGATCGGACCTTAACCCTGTATTTGGATAAAGTCCCGCTTCAGGATGCAATCGGAAAATTATTTAAAGCCAATAACCTTTCCTTTGAACTTGAACGCGGATCAAACATTTTCCTGGTCAAAGATTGGGGAAAACCGAGGACCGAGACAATTACCAAGGTTTTTTATCTCAAGCATGCGACTGTTTCTACGTCTTCTATGAAGTCAGAAGAGAGCAATTACATTTCCGATAGTTCAAGTAGCAGCGGAAGTAGTAGTAGTTCAGGCGGCGCTTCAACCGGAAGCTCTAGTTCGGAAGATAAAGGAAAGTGGAAACAGGAAGAGGAATCCGGCATAACCTCATCAATAAAGAAGCTTTTAACGAGCGAAGGGACTTTGATTGAAGATTACCGGACCAATAGCTTGATTATAACAGATGTTCCTAATCAAATGGAAGTTATCTCCCAGACAATAGCTGCGCTTGATGTTTCAGTGCCGCAGATCATGATTGAAGTGGAAATGCTTGATGTTTCAAAGAATATCGTTGATAAACTCGGTTTTGATTGGACTAACGCAGGATCCTATGCCGTTCAAGTGGTGAGCGCTGCCAGAACCATGGCTTTCCCTCTTTCTGCTTTTGCGCCTGACGGGATGTTAAGTGGTTTTACGCCTGGATCCCTGAGTTTCCCGACTTCGTTAAAACTGGTTTTTGATTATCTCAGGACTCAAACAGACACAAAATTTTTAGCTCGTCCGCGGCTTTTAACGTTGAACAATGAACCGGCGGAAATTAAGATCGCTACCAATGAATCGATTGGCGTTACGACAACAACGGCATCCAGCGGCGGCAGTTCAGGAACAACGACTGCGGAAGCGGAACGATCTGAAACAGGTGTTATTTTCCGTGTTACTCCGCAAGCTAATGTTGAGTCTGGAGAGATCACCATGTTCCTGTATCCCAAAGTTTCAGAGGCTATTCAGGGGAACACGCTGACCAATGGCAGCCAGACCTATCAGTTCCGTGATCCGGAAGAGCGCAGCACGAAATCCGTGGTTCGTATCAAAGACGGGGAGACGGTTATTATAGGAGGTCTTATCCGTAATGAATTCAGCCAGGTTTCGACGAAGTTGCCTATTTTAGGTGATTTGCCTTTAGTGGGAGGTCTTTTTAGGCATAAGGGCGGTACCAGTGATAAAAACAAAGAACGAGAATTGCTTATTTTTATCACGCCGCACATATTAAAAGATACTCCGGCAAAATTGGCGGAGTCTAAAAAAATAGTGTTACCCGTGCGCGAGCAGAGCGCCATAACCGGTTTTGACCGGCAAGCAATGATAAGCGCCAGTCTTAATAACTTTGAACGTAAAAAATAATGTCACGAGAAAAGTATCTTCGTTTAGGCGAGCTATTAATAAAAGAAGGTCTTCTGAATGCCAGCCAGCTTGAAAAGAGCGTTGCAACGCAGAAAAAAGAGGGCGGCAGGCTCGGTGAAGTTGTTGTTAAACTCGGATTTATCCGGGAGGATCAGCTTGTCCAGATCCTCGGAAAACAACTTGGTATCCCGTATTTTTCTCTTGGGACCGGAATGCTTAAACCCGCCGGTGACCAGGGGTTGGAAAAACTTTTTACGCAGGATTTCTGCCTGAAAAATTCCGTTATCCCGCTCTCCCGCACGCTTCGATCTCTTACCGTTGCTATGTCCGATCCGCATGATATTATCCTTATCGATAATATGAAAAAGATCACCGGATGCGATATCAATGTGGTTATTGCTACGCGCTCGGATATTTTAAAAAGTGTTGAACAGTTTTTCGGGAAAGCGGCCATGTTGCAGGAAGCCGTTGATGCCTCGTATGATGTTATGAACGCTTCAAAACCGGCGGATGATCTTGACTATTCCGATACGGAGCTAAGCCTTGATAAATTGATGGCGCGTGCGGAAGAGGCGCCTGTTGTCAAGCTGGTTGACCTTATTATCCGTCAGGCAATTGATGAGCATGCTTCGGATATCCATATCGAACCGTTTAAAGATAGGATTAACCTGCGGTATCGTATTGACGGCAAGCTCTATGAGATTCCCCCTCCGGCTAAACATTTGCATATGGCGATTGTTTCTCGTATCAAGATCCTGAGTAAGCTTGATATAGCGGAAAAACGTCTTCCGCAAGACGGCGCTTTTATGGTGAAACTTGAAGATAAGCCGATTGATCTGCGTGTTTCCTGTATCCCGACAATCTACGGTGAAAAAATAGTTATGCGGCTTCTGAATCGTTCAAATGTTGCGCTGGATTTGAATACCATGGGTTTTGAGCAAAAACAGCTTGAGCATATCAGAAAAGCTGCGGACGCGCCGTACGGGCTGCTTTTTTTGACCGGTCCTACAGGAAGCGGTAAAACAACGACATTATACGCGATATTGAATGAGATCAAAAGCTCGACAAAAAATATTGTTACGGTAGAAGATCCGGTTGAATACAAAATGGACGGAATCAATCAAGTGCAGGTAAAACCTGAGATCGGCCTGACATTTGCTGCCGCATTGCGCAGTTTTTTGCGGCAGGATCCCGATGTTATGCTGGTTGGTGAGGTGCGCGATCTGGAAACTGCTCAAATTTGCGTGCGGTCTGCGTTGACCGGGCATTTGGTGTTGAGTACCCTGCATACCAATGACGCTCCTTCAGCGGTGAACCGGCTTATGGATATGGGGATTGAGCCGTATATGATCGCCCCGTCGTTACTCTTAGTGGTTGCCCAACGGCTTATCCGTAAATTATGCCCCGATTGCAAGGAAGCGATTGAGCCGACTGCCGATCAAATTAAAATGACCAAGGTAAAGGCGGATCTGATTTACAAGGCAAAAGGGTGCGCTAAATGCAACCAGCTCGGGTACCGGGGCCGTACCTGTATTACTGAAGTGTTACCTGCAACCGATGCCATTCGTGAATTAGTGAATCAGCGGGCTTCATTTCAAAAGATCCGTGAAGTAGCCCGTTCCGAAGGTATGCAGACGTTGTACGAGTCGGCAATAAAAAAAGTTGAGGCGGGAGTTACTTCGCTTGAAGAAGCTATCTCCATTACCATTGGGGGCGGTGAATAATGGCCAAGTTTTTTTATACCGCCCGGGACAGCGCAGGAAAAAAAATCACGAGTTATGAGGAGAGCAATAACCAGGATGAAGTTCTTTCCCGGTTACAATCGCGCGGGCTTATTGTATTAGATATTACGTCGGAACATGATTCCCAGGTAATTTCCAATATGCCTCAATCAGCGGCGCGAGCGCGGAAATTCCACTCGGGTGTTTCCGATGATGACCTGGTACTTTTTTGCCGGCAGCTGGCAACGCTGTTAGGAGCCGGTGTTACCATATTGAAATGTTTGGATATTATTGCAAAACAAGTCTCAAGCAGGAAACTGTTGAATGTGCTTATCCAATTGCAAAAGAATATGGAAGCCGGCTTGAGCCTTCACGAGGCCATGGCCAAACATCCTGTTTTTCCGGAGCTTTGGGTTAATCTTGTTGAGAGCGGCGAAGCTTCAGGCAACCTGGCGATTGTTTTAAACAGGCTTGCGACGTATCTTGAACGAAATGCGGAATTCAAGAAAAAAATAGTCTCGGCTCTTATCTATCCGTTTATCCTGTTTTTTGCCGGTACAGGAGCGCTGCTTTTTCTTACCTTAAAGATAATTCCCACGTTTGCCGAATTATTTAAAGGGTTTAATCTTAAATTACCTTTTTTAACGCAAATTCTTGTTAATATGAGCGGTTTTTTATCTAAATATTTTATTGTTATTCTTATTGCTATAGTGGTAACAGTTTTTTTATTCAGGAAATTCATTAACACAAAAGAGGGAAGAAGGCGATATGAACTCTTTTTGCTTAATCTGCCAATGCTGGGAGAGTTTTTTCGCGCCTTGGCGGTTGAAAAATTTTCTTCAGGTATGTCTACCTTGATTGAAAGCGGTGTCCCGATTTTGTATTCTTTGGAAATCACCGAGCATAGCGTGGGAAATTCTTTGATGGCAGAGGCAATCCGTAATATCAAGGATGAAGTCCGCAATGGTAAAACCTTGAGCGCTCCGATGGAAGCCAGCGGTTTTTTTGAGCCGATGGTTGTGCAAATGGTGGGTATTGGAGAGGAAATAGGCGAACTTTCCCAGATGTTTAAGAAAATTAATAGTTTTTATCAGGATTATGTCGAGACATTCCTGGTGCGTTTTACGGCAATGTTTGAGCCTGTTATGTTGATTTTTATGGGTGGCGTTATCGGGATCATGGTCGTTGGTATGTTTTTACCTATCTTCCAGTTGACTAAGATTGGCGGAGGCTCGTAGAGCATAAATACAATTGAATAAAGACACCTTTTATGATATACTTTTTTATGCCGAAAGGGGGTGGGTGCTTAGTCGGCTTTATATATATTGAATAATAAAAGAGGAAATTTAACCACAAGGAGGAAGCAATGAACAAAAAAGGTTTTACGCTGTTGGAATTGATCATAGTTATCATAATTCTTGGTATTTTGGCAACTTTGGGTTTTACGCAGTATGCTGCAATGATTGAGAAATCCCGCGGTGCAGAGGCAAGAAGTGTTTTAGGTGATATCCGTAAACAGGCTGCGGCAATTTATATGGGAGATAATACGATTGCTGCTATTACTGCTCCTCAGGTCGGAATTACTGCTACGGGAATCCCCGCGGCTTGTAGAGTGTCTCACTATTTTTCCTATGCTATTGTATGGGCTAATCCTAATGCAACGATAACAGCAACGCGCTGTGTCGCTGGTGGTAAGAATCCTAATGCAACAGTTGCCGGTACGTTGGTATTAACATCTAATTTAGCTACGGGTGTTGATGCTTGGGCATCTGCAAACGGGTATTAATTGACGTTTGATCGGTACATGAATAAGCCCGCTTGTAAAAGCGGGCTTATTCATTAATAAGCCATGAAGAAAGCTTTTACGCTGCTGGAAATTTGTATCGTTGTTATTATTGTTGGAATGCTCTCCGCAATAGGTATTAACCATTCCATTGGCATGCGGGAACTTGAACTTGACCGTGAAGTTGCGCCAACATTAACCATGATTGCTTTCGCAGAACGAAATTTTTCTGGTGAAGATTATTTAAATCGTTTTTATCCTGCAAGTGCCAATCTCGCCTGGCCGTTAACCGGGCCATTGACCGTTAATAACCGGGCACTTATTAATACGAACCTTAATCTTGCAATTTCTGAAGCTCCTAATGCCCCGTGGTTGTATACTGTTCGATCGTATAATAATCTAAACCCAAGAATATTTTGTTTGCGGGCTGATCGTAACGGCGGGAATGGCCGCTTTTTTACGATGCTCAGCACCCAGACGCAGCCGGTGCAGAACGTTGCCTGTCCTTAATTTATGAGGAGTACTATGACAAAGAGTGGTTTTACGCTGTTTGAGTCGATGATTGTCATGATCGTTATCGGTGTTTTGGCGACAATAGGCGTTACTCATTACCGGGGAATTCAGGATATTCAGTTTGACCGGGAGGCGCAGGCAAATATTCGTTTGATCGCAGTTGCTGAGCGCTCGGCCCGCATGGAAAACAATACAACTACTTTTGTGGGGTGCGGCTCGACAGCTTTGGTCAATGGCAATCTGCGGTTGTCTATCCCTGCGGGAATTACCAGAAATTGGGATTATCGGGTCTTTGCCCGTCCCGCAGCTGCTCCTACGACATTTTGCATTGATGCGCGGCGAATTCGTAGTAATGTGGCGCAGAATCAGTGGTGGTCGATGCTTGATACTGAGAACGATCCAACGAATACTAATTCATGTCCTGCTCGTGGATGGTAGTTTTTTAAAATTCAATTCTTCCAATGAATAAAAAAGGTTTAACCTTGATGGAGATTATCGTTTCAATAATTATCCTGTCGCTTACGTTGGTGAGCATTTCCAACCTTTTTGTCAGCGCGCAGCGCTGGTTTTGGCATAACCGCGCCCGCTATGCCAGCTCTGAGGTGGGGAGGGATTTAATTGAGCCGCTGCATATGTCTGTACGGCAGGATACGTGGAATCTGGCAGGAAATGCTCTTACTCCCGGAGCAGCGGGTGCCCCGGTTACCGTTAATGGAATTGTATATACGCCTGCATATACGTTTGATGATGTTCCGGTACGTAATTCAACAAATGCGGTAGTTGATAATTTGCGTCGTGTACGCTTAAGGATTACGTGGAATGAACCCAATTTATAAAAGATCATTTACCCTGGTTGAACTTATTATGGCTATTATTCTTTTGTCTATTATTACTTTGGGTTTATCGAGTCTCGATGTGTTTAGCAGGGTTCAGGTGTTTTCTGCCGACCGGCGCATGCAGCTGCAGCAGGAAGGAGCGCTTATTATGGCGCATATTGGCAGACATGTGTCCGGTGCAATCGGCAATGAGTTTGTGACTGGGGCAGATACTGTTGTGCAGACAACGCTGAATCCGAACTTTCGGCAGATAAACATTTTTGTGGATAATGCCGCTGACGTAAACAATAAAGGCAGATACGATCTTGCGACTGATATGTGGACTTCGTATCGCTGGGATCTTGGGAATGGGCCCAATGCGTATCATCTGCGCTATTGTGGCCAGTGTTTTAATCAAAATTGTAATTTTAACCAATGTGTAACGGCGGTTGAAGTTTTGGGGATTCGCGTAAGCAATTTTAACTTCATTGTGCAAAAGAATGCCGGCCAATTGACAAGTAATGCGATAGATTTTACTCTTACGGAATGTTGGGATCCTGATGGGAATCCGATAGCCTGCGGGGATTCGCACAATCCCAGTTTTACGATTCAAAATACCGCGGTAATGCCGTCTGTTTCAACCAATTAGTAAATTTCTTTTGCCATTCTCTGTCGTCGTGTTATAATATTTCCACATTTATTAGTATGGAGCGGCTGGTGTACGGGATACGCTGTTTAAAGTAGGAATATTGTGCTGTCCCTCAGGGACACGTCGCTACACGTATTGAGTAATCGGGGCTGTAGCTCAGTTGGGAGAGCACTTCGTTCGCAACGAAGGGGTCGGGGGTTCGACTCCCCCCAGCTCCACTTTGGAATTTTCTGACAAAGAAAATTCCAAAGTGCACAAAGCGAGCGTTAAAAACCGCGACAAGCGGTTTAGCGAGCGAAGTGCCAAGGTGGCAGCGAGTGCGGCGCCTAACCGGTTTGATATTTTCTGAAAAGCGCATAACCCCGCGTTGCGGGGTTTCGCCAGATTCATTTTATATAGGTGCTCAAGCGAGCGTTAGAACCGCGACAAATGCTTTAACGAGCGCGAGCCAAGAAAAACGTACGTTGTTTGGCCGAATTTACCTGCCACCTGCGAAAGAATTTCGAAGAAATTCTTAAGCGTTTAGGTGCCGGGGCAAATGAGCAGTAAGTGCGGTGCGTAAGCGGTTTGCATTTTTTGATAAAGAAAATTGAAAAGTGCCAAGATAGTTGTATGCGCGGATTTTGAACACTGTTATTATTCAGTGAAATCCCGCGAAGCGGGTACACTAATCTAGAAATAAATTACATAGTAATCGTAAGGCGTTAGACCAGGATCGTATTGGTAGCAGACGGTATTATTGTAGTATTTCCCAGGTATAAGAGATAGGCAAAAGAAGATCTCTTTATGAAACACTTGTTTCGAATTACGATTCCGGTAATTTTTTTTACCGGGCTTATTGTTTCCTGTTTTACCCTCCCGCAACTACTGGCTGATTTTCCTCTTCATGAAGCTTCGTATTACCAAAAACTTCAGGATGCTGTTGTGCAGTGTCAGCTTTGTCCGCGATTGTGCGTGATCTTGCCCGGCAAACGAGGATACTGCGGTGTTCGTCAGAACCAGAACGGAACCCTCTACACCCTTTCGTACGCCCGGCTCGTTAGTATCACAAGCGAAGACCCTGTTGAGAAGAAACCGTTGTTCCATTTTCTACCCGGGAATAAAACATTTTCTATAGCAACTGCCGGATGTAACCTGCGCTGTAAATTCTGCCAGAATTGGGAGATTTCGCAAGCGTGTCCTGACGAGATTAACTTTGTTTATCTTGAGCCAAAAGAATTGATAGCAAAAGCCAAATCCTTGGACCGTACAATTATTGCGTATACCTATACCGAACCGGTCATTTTCTACGAATATATGCTTGATTGCGCCAAAACCGCCCGGCACGAAGGCCTTCGAAACGTTATGCATTCAAATGGTTATATAAACGAGGCACCGCTGCGCGAATTGGTAAAATATTTGGATGCAGCTAATATTGATCTCAAGGGGTTTACCAATGATTTCTATGCTGCCATGTCTGATGCAACGCTTGAGCCTGTATTACGAACATTGCAAATAATAAAAGATTCCGGTGTGCATCTGGAAATTACAAACTTACTTATAGCGGGGTATAATGATGACGAAGGAACAATCCGTACAATGTGTCAATGGATTTATAAGAATCTTGGCCCGGAGGTACCGTTACATTTTTCGCGTGCGTTCCCGTTATACAAGTTAACCGGTATTAATCCTACTCCGGTTGAGGAATTGGAACGTGCCAGGGATATTGCGCGAGCCTGCGGCTTACAATACGTTTATATCGGGAATGTGGCCGGAAATTCTTTT
>Ga0116170_10000146_pt1 | contig 70707 bp, 89 predicted proteins | sample AD_JPNHW1_MetaG_FD_89797 | JGI IMG/M metagenome (GOLD analysis project Ga0116170, IMG submission 89797) | Active sludge microbial communities of municipal wastewater-treating anaerobic digesters from Japan - AD_JPNHW1_MetaG | ecosystem: Engineered > Bioreactor > Anaerobic > Digestate | place... | reverse complement strand
CGTTTCACTATTCGGAAGAAATAGCGTGCATGTATGGGAAACGGGTTTTGACCATAATCCGTTTGAAGATCGTCCATGACGGATTTCAATAATCAGGGGGCAACTGATTTATTAGGAAAGGTGGTCAGGCCCAAGGTGCTGCTCACCCTGTTCCTCGGTTCGCTGGGGTTGTCGAGCTTGACCCCTATATACTACATCATAACAAGGCGAGGCCGGAACGGAGGCAAGGGCTGGACCTTCCATGAGGATAGGATCGATCCGTTGAGCCCGCCGGAGCCACGGGTCAAGATCCGTCCGGTGAGAGGAGAAGGACTGATCTGCCAGATCTGCATGGGCAAGCTTAAGCACGGCCTTCCGCACGTAAAATGCGATTGCGGCAAGATCTTTCATATAACCTGCTTGAAAAGGACCGAGTTCTGCCCCTACTGCCAACGCACCTACACGCCGGAGCAGGTCGAGCAGATCGCCATCTACCCGGAGATGGAGTGCATCAAGTGCCCGATGTGCGAGAGGATGGTCTACAAGGACTCGGGAACCTGTGAGTGCGGGGCGATAATCTCGGACGAGGATGGCATGTTCTATTGCCCGGTGTGCGGAACGCAGATCCGAGAAGGGGAGAACGAGTGCCCGTACTGTCATGAGCGGTTCGAGGACATTCGCCTGGTGATCTGCCCGTTCTGCGGACGGGAGTTCGATGCCAATCGAGGTAAGTGCGAATGCGGCACGTTCCTAGGTGAGATCTGCCCGGAGTGCGGGGTACGCCTGACCCCCGAGGACGATCGATGCTCAAGCTGCGGGACCGTTTTCGAGACCGTGTAAAGGATCTGAGCGGCTCACGCTGGTCTTCCTTGCCTTTTTATACTTTATAGAATATTCATAAGGCAGGTGGGTGCCATTTCCCCTTTGTTCGATGATATGTTCCAAAAAGAGGCCGAGCAGCCGATGATATCTTCCAGCGCTGACGATGATGAGCTGCGGGCATTGGTCGAGTCGCTGAAGATCAAGATCGCCATCATCGGATGCGGAGGAGGCGGCTCGAATACCGTCCGACGAATGTACCAGGCAGGCGTGGATGGGGTAAAATTGGTGGCTTGTAACACCGACGCCAGGCACCTGCTGTCCATCCAGGCCCACCACAAGATCCTGATGGGCCGGAGCATGACCAAGGGATTGGGTTCCGGGTCGCTACCGGAGGTGGGTCAGAAGGCCGCCGAGGAATCGGAGAACGACCTCTGGAAATATGTAGACGGACAGAACATCGTATTCGTGGTGGCGGGGATGGGCGGCGGCACCGGCACTGGTTCCGCACCGGTCGTGGCCGATCTGGCCAAGAGGGCTGGAGCTTTGACCATCGGAGTGGTCACCCTTCCGTTCAAGGCCGAGGGCGCGGTGCGCATGGCCAACGCCATCAAGGGACTGGAACACCTCAAGGAGAAGTGCGACACGACCATCGTACTGCAGAACGACCGGTTGCTGGAACTGGTCCCCAAGCTACCTCTTGAGGCGGCGTTCCGGGTGACCGATGAGGTGCTCATGCAGAGCATAAAGGGGATCACCGATGCTCTCACCAAGCCGGGACTGATCAACATCGACTTCAACGACCTGCTGACCATAATGAGGAACGGCGGCATGGCCTTGATCGGGCTAGGAGAATCGAGCGAGTACGGGCAGAGGGCCGAGATGTGCATAGAGGACGCCCTGTCCTCCCCGATGCTCGGCGACGTGGACCTGAAACAGGCCAAGGGCGCCTTGGTTCGCGTCATAGGCGGCGAGGACCTGACGGTAACCGAGGCGGAGAAGGCCGCCCTGCTGGTGAGCGAGAGGATAGACCCGCGCGCCCGCATAATCTGGGGCTGTGCCGTTCACGGTGACATAAAGAACGAGATGAGGGTCTTGGTGGTGCTCACTGGAGTCAAGTTCAACAGCATCGTCGAGTCCTTCAAGAGCAGATGAGGGCGCCGGATGGTGGTCAAGGAGAAAAGGGGCCGGCGACGCTACATAGCGTTCCGAGTGGATGGCAAACTTTCAGATGAACAGCTTCTAGCCAAGCTCAACGCCACCCTGTCCCCCAAGGGGATCAAGGTGCCCAAGGTCATTCAGTTCGATGGCCGGATGGGCATATTACGCTGCTCTCCGCTCGACAAGGAAAAGGTCGTTTCGTTACTGGCCGAACGTTCGGACCCCCAAGGCATGATCGAGACCTTGAGCACTTCCGGAACCTTGTTGACCTTGCGTCAAAAGTACTTTGCGGAGACCGAGACCAGAGGATGACTGGACCGGCCTTCTGGTTTTTCGTATAATCCCCAAGAGATATATACGTCCTCATAACTTAGGTGGCATGAATCGAGGATAATTGGAGTGATTTAATGCAACCAGGACAGATGGCATATGACAGGGCCATAACGGTTTTTTCTCCTGATGGCCGGCTCTTTCAAGTAGAGTACGCTCGTGAGGCGGTAAAGCGGGGCACGACCACCGTCGGCCTGAAGTTCAAGGACGGAGTGGTGCTCATCGTCGACAAGAGGATAGCTAGCCGATTGATGGAGCCCAAATCCATTGAGAAGATATTCCAGATCGATCATCACATAGGCTGCGCCACATCCGGCCTGGTCGCCGACGCGCGCATCCTTGTGGACCAGGCCAGGGTCCTGGCCCAGATAAACAAGATAACCTATGATGAGAGGGCCGGGGTGGAGGACCTAGTGAAGAGAATCTGCGACTACAAGCAGAACTACACCCAGTACGGCGGCGTGAGGCCTTTCGGCACCGCGTTGCTCGTGGCCGGGGTGGACGACCAGGGCGAGCACCTGTTCGAAACCGACCCCAGCGGCGCTCTCGTTTCCTACAAGGCGGGAAGCATAGGTGCCGGTAGGAACGTCGTGATGGAGGTCTTCGAGGAGGACTACCAGGAAGGCATGTCCATGGAGGACGCGGTCACCCTGGGTCTCAAGGCCCTCAAGAAGGCCACCGAGGAAGAGAAGCTCAACCCCAAGGCCGTGGAGATCGGAGTGGTCCGCCATGGGGAGAACTTCCGCCGCCTCGACGATTCTGAGGTGGAAACCTTCATCGCCAAGGTCAACCAGGAGTAATCGGGGTTTTAGATGGTCGACCTGGATGAGGCGATCGTGGCCCGCCTGGAATCCCACGGCGAGACCTTTGAGGTTCTGATCGACCCCAAGGTCGTCAACCACCTCAAGGAGGGAAAGGAGGTCGAGCTGATAGACTATATGGTCATCGACGAGATCTTCAAGAACGCCCATAAAGGCACCAGGGCTTCCGAGGACAAGCTGAAGGAGGTCTTCGGCACCCTGGACGCGGCGGAGATCGCCAAGGTGATCATTATCAAGGGCGAGGTGCAGCTCACCGCCCAGCAACGCAAGGAGATGCTGGAGAGCAAGCGGCTTCGCATAATAGCCACCATCGCCCGCAACGCCATAAACCCGCAGACCGGCGGCCCACACACCCCGGCGCGAATAGAGATGGCCATGGAAGAGGCCAAGGTCCACATCGATGCCTTCAAGCCGGTGGACGTACAGGTGCAGCAGGTAATGGACAAGCTGCGTCCATTGATACCGATACGCTTTGACACGGTGCGCATAGCCGTCAAGCTGAAGGCCGACGAATATGGCCGCTGCTACGATGACATGAAGGAGATGGGCAAGATAACCAATGAAGAATGGCAGAAGAACGGTGATTGGATCGGCGTGGTGGAGATACCCGCCGGTCTTCGCGACGACCTGTTCCACCGCCTGAACGCCAAGACCCATGGCGAAGTAGAGACCAAGCAGCTGAAGAAATGACCTATAACATTCCAAGAGTGATAAAATGAACAATGAGAGCATGACCAGAGAACTGGTGCTTCCCGGAGACCTTCTGGACGACGGGACCATGAAGCCTGGCGAGGGGACCTTTGTCAGTGATGGCAAGATCTTCGCTGCGATGCTGGGCATCAAGAGCGTCAAGTCGAACTTTGTGAACGTCATCCCGCTGGGCGGCAGGTACATACCGGCCCCCGGGGACATGATCATCGGTAAGGTCATCGATATCGGACCTTCCAACTGGCTGGTGGACATATTCTCGCCCTACCCGGCGCCCCTGCACGTGAACGAGGTTCCGTGGCGCGTCGAGTTCGGTGACACCGCCCGTTACCTGTCGGTCGGCGACACTTTGCTGGCCAAGGTCCTGTCGGTGGACGAGACCAAGAGGGTGCAGGTCACCATGAAGGAGCAGGGGCTCCGCAAGCTGCAGGGAGGACAGATCGTGGAGATCTCCCACAGCAAGGTGCCCCGTGTGATCGGAAAGAACGGCTCCATGATCCAGATGATCAAGACCTACACCAACTGCCGCATCTTCATCGGACAGAACGGCAGGATATGGATGGACGGTAACATGGAGGACATGGTGCACGCCATGCAGGCCATAAAGATGATAGACGAGGGAGCGCAGACCCTGAAACTGACCGAGCGGGTAAAGGAATTCCTGGAATCGGTATATCGCAAGGAAGAGTGAGGTGTTTTAAATGGGTGGAAATTCTGATATGAAGCTCATCGATGAAAATGGTATAAGGATAGACGGCCGGAAGGTAGATGAGCTCCGGCCGATGAAGATCGAGGCCGGAGTGCTCAAGAGCGCCGATGGCTCTGCGTATGTGGAGATAGGGAAGAACAAGGTGTTGGCAGCCGTCTACGGACCAAGGGAGTGCCACCCCCGACACATGCAGAACCCGGCCAAGGCCATCGTCCAGTGCAAGTACAACATGATATCCTTCTCCGTCTCGGACCGCAAGAGGCCCGGACCGGACCGCCGCTCGGTGGAGATATCCAAGCTGATATCCGAGGCCATGGAGTACGTGGTGTTCACCGAGAACTACCCCCGCACTTCCATTGATGTGTACATAGAGGTACTGCAGGCCAATGCCGGCACCAGATGCGCCGGGCTGGTCGCGGCCGCGGTGGCCCTGGCCGATGCCGGGATACCGATGAAGGACCTGGTCCCCGCCGTCGCCGTCGGAAAGGTCAACGACCAGGTGGTCCTGGACCTGAACAAGGAGGAGGACAACTACGGTCAGGCCGATCTGCCGATAGCCATGATCCCCCGCACCGGCGAGGTATTGCTGATGCAGATGGACGGGCACCTGACCCAGGCGGAGTTCGACCAGGCCCTGGAGATGGGCGTCAGGGCCTGCCATGAGATATACGCTCTGCAGAAGGACGCCTTGCGCCGCCGCTACGCTATCGTCAACGGAGAGGCCGAGGAAGAGCCCAAGGAACCTGCTGAGGACGTAATCGAGGAGGCCTGAAGATGGCAAGATCCATAGTTTCCGAGATCAAGAGGGACCACATCCACAAGCTTATCGCCGACGGAAAGCGCGTTGACGGAAGGGCCTGGGACCAGGTCCGCGAGATATCAATACAGACCAACGTCGTGGAGACCGCCGAGGGGTCCTCCCGGGTCAAGATAGGCAACACCGAGGTAATAGTCGGTGTCAAGATGACCGTGGGGGAGCCGTTCTCGGACACCCCTAACAAGGGAGTTCTGTCCACCAACGCCGAGCTCATTCCGATGGCCTCCCCCAGCTTCGAGTCTGGACCTCCGGACCCGGAGTCCATCGAGCTGTCCAGGGTCGTCGACCGTGGCATCCGGGAAAGCCAGATGATAGACCTCGAGAAGTTGTGCATCGAACCGGGCAAGAAGGTCTGGATAAACTTCGTGGACATCTACGTCCTGGACTTCGACGGCAACCTGTTCGACGCCTGCAGCCTGGGTGCGGTCGCCGCCATCAAGAGCGCCATCGTTCCGGCCAAGGCCAATGGCCTAGGCGAGGACTACCCGATGCCTACCACCTGCACGCCGATCTCTATCACCTCGATGCAGATAGAAAACTCTTTATTAGTTGACCCGACTCTCGACGAAGAAAAGGTCGCAACAGCTAGGCTGACCGTTACCACTGATGACAATGGAGACCTCCGGGCCATGCAGAAAGGGCTGACCGGGGCGCTAACGTTGGAACAGGTCAAGACGGCGATCGAGACCTCCCGCAGATTGGGCATTGAGATTAGAAAGCTTATCGGGTGATTCCAATGGCAAAGAGAACAGTAAAGGCAGGAAGCTCCGGAAGATATGGAGCCAGGTACGGTGTGGTCGTCAGGAAGCTGACCAGGGACATCGAGAAGACCCAGCGGTCCAGGTTCGAGTGCCCCAGCTGCCACCACGTTAGTGTCAAGAGAGTCGCGTCCGGGATCTGGGCCTGCAGGCATTGCGAGGCCAAGTTCGCCGCCGCTTGTTACTCCCCCAGGACCAGAGAGGCCGTGTCCAAGGAGATACTGGCCGCCCACGCCAAGGAGTGAATCAATTGAACTACAAGTGCGCCCAGTGCGAAAAGACCACCCGCTCCAACCTCAATCAGGTCGGTATACAGTGCGAGAGCTGCGGCTCCAAGCTGTTCTACAAGGAGCGGCCCAACGTCAAGAAGGTCATAAAGGGCCGGTAGATATGTTCCGGGCCACCCTGGCGGTGAGCTCTCCCTTCGCCTCTAACGTGGCGAGGGCGATCAGCCCGGAGGCCGGAAGAGAGATACCACGCACCAGGGCCGCAGTCTCCGCGTCCGAAGGGTCCATGACCCTGACCTTGGACGCCGACGACCTGTCGGCCCTCAGGGCAGCTTTAAATTCCTACATCCGATGGATGAGCATAGCAGAGAAGATGAGTGAAACGGTCGGTGAAAACGATGGATGAGATGAGCCCAAAACTTCAAAATCAGATCGCCCAGTTCCAGCAGCTCCAGCAGCAGCTTCAGACGGTCATGAACCAGAAGATTAGGATGGACGCCATGCTGAAAGAGATGGAGATGACCTTGGAGGAGCTGAAGAAGGTCCCGGCGGAGACGACGGTGTTCAAGAGCGTCGGCTCCCTGATGATCAAGGTGGCAGACACCCCCGCCCTACTGAAGGAGATAGAGGACGACAAGGAGACCACCGAGATCCGCGTCAAGAGCCTGGACCGCCAGGAGAAGATGCTCAAGGAGAAGTTCCAGAGCGTTCAGGAGCAGTTGAACCGTGCGCTCGGCGCTCAGCAGCAGGGCGCCCCGCTCAAGATGGACGAGGACGATAACTGATCCCGATCATCAAACCACTTCCCTTTCTCTAAGATAAATTGCATATAGCCAGGAAACATTGGCGTCCTTGGATGCTCGACGACATCATATCCAGGCTGTCCTCCTCGGACAAGATCATCCTGGTTCACGGCAATGCTGACCCGGACGCCCTAGGCAGCGCTTACGCATTGGCCAAGGCCTTTCCGCCGGCGGACATACTTCCCGTGGAGGGGCTGGACCGCACCTCCAAGAACGTCTCGGCCCGCCTGGGCATGGAACTTCTCACCCGGCCGGAACGCAGCTACCCTCTGATAGTGGTGGTGGACACCTCCTCCCCTGAGCAGCTGGGAAGTTACAGCCAAATGCAGGGCGAGATGATCATCATAGACCACCACTGCCCGACGAACAAGTGGGCGGAACGCGGAACGTATCTGTGCGATGAGAGCAAACGCAGCTGCGCGGAGGTCGTTCTTGACATTATAGATCGGGCCGGGAGACCGCTCAGCAAGGAGATGACCCTGGGGCTGTGCGCCGGGATCCTGACCGACACCGGGCACTTTCGCTTCGCAAATCCAGATTCCTTGCGGACCTTCGCCCGTCTGATAGAGGCGGCCGGGGTCAACATGGAGGACGTGCTTTCCCTGACCGACTCGCCGACCGACATATCGGAGAGGGTGGCCCAGATGAAGGGAGGACAGCGCATGCGCTTCGAACGGGTCGGCGGTTACATAGTCGCGATATCCCAAGGCAGCTCCTTCGAATCGTCGGTGTGCAAATCGATGCTCTCGCTCGGCGCGGACATCGCGTTCGTAGCCTCGCAGCGGGACCAGGAGTTCCGTTTGAGCGCCCGGGCCCGGCAGGACCTGGTGCGCAAGGGCCTGCATCTTGGACAGCTTCTCGGTGACGTCGGGAACGAAACGGACAATGATGGTGGCGGCCACGGCGGAGCGGCCGGCCTGGTCGGCATCGGCGACGCGGAGGCCATACTGAACATATGCCTGCAGAAGTCGATGGCCTTCCTGCGAAAGCTGAAATGAGGTCAGCGCAGCTTCTTTACCTCTGACAGAACCTGCCTTATCCGTTCCAGGTTCTCCGGCTTCCTCACGAAGTACTCCCTGGTCGGCGCCAATATATCGGCGAGAGCGGCGGCGGTCCCGTTCTTCAGGTCCATGGGGTGCAGCTTCCCAGCCAAGTAAGTGAGCTCCAGCTCATCATAGCTCTTGAACTCCAGATCGCCACCGAACTTCTCCGGCCGCTCGAAGCGCATGACGGAGGTCCTCTGGAATATGACGTACTTGCATATCGCCAGTACCGGGTTGCCCTCCGCCTCCGGGGGGCAGAAGGCCTTGCCCATCTTGCGCTTGATATCCTCGATGGAATCGTGAATGAGCAGGCTGCCCTCGGGATCGCTCTTGGACATTTTCGAGCTCACGGGGTCCATGCGGTTGCCGCCCTTGAGACCGGGGAGTAAAGGAGTGTGCACGGCCACCGCCTTCTTGACCCCCATCTTCTCCGCGGCCTCTCTGGCCAGCATGTGCGCCCTTCGTTGGTCGAGACCGGCGTAGGCCACATCCACGTCCATGAATATCAGGTCGGCCGCCTGCATCAAGGGATACATGGTCTTGCTGGAGTCCACCTCGGCCTCGTCCTCGTTGCGGCCCATGATGGTCATGGCTCGCTTCACCCTCTGCAGGGATGAGGCCTTTCCTACCTTCATGACCGTCTCCCAATAATCGATATCGTCCATTATCTCCGAGGCCAGACGGTACTCCACCTTCTCCCTCGGCAGACCTAGCGCCTCGAAGCAGTCCTTCATGTACTCGGCGCATATCCGAATGTTGTCGATGTTCCCGCCCAGCTTGTCGTTGATATAGGCGTGCCAGTCGGCCAGGAAGACAATGAAGGTGAATCCGGCGTCCACGAAGTCCTTTACCTTCTGAGCGGTGACCATCCAACCTATGTGGACCAGCCCGGAGGGCTCGAAGCCGATATAACCAGTGGGGGAGTCCTTGTTCCGCAGAACCTCCATCAGGTCCTCCGGGGTGATGATCTCCTCGGTGTTCCGGGCCACTAATGCGTACCGCTCCTCGACGTCCATGTTAACCGGTGTCGAATGTGGAACGGAATATTAAACAGATTGGCCTTCAGCCGCGAAGCGTCCTGGCCAGCTTCTCCGCAGCCACGTTCACCGTGTCGCTGACCATGGAGGTGGGGGGGCAGTAGGCGTTCTCCATCCTCTCCACGAACGAGGCGACCGTCACACCTTCCAGTATGGCGGCGGTGATCCAGTTCACCCGTCCGGTGACATCCTCCCCGCCCACGATCTGGCCGCCGATGAGACGTCCGCTCTCGGCGTCCGCCAGTAGCTTGACGGTCATGTCCTTCCCGCCCGGATAGTACCGGGCCCGGGACGAGCCTTTCGCCATGGACTCTACCACCCTCACCCCGTAGTACTCGGCCAGCGAACGGGACATCCCGGTTCCGCCGACCTGCAAGCCCCCGATGACACTGACATATGGACTGGCGGTCCCCGGGAAGGTGGCATTGCCGCCGGTGGCCCGAATTCCGGCCACCCGCCCCTGACGGACGGCGGTGGAACCCAGCTGGCTCATGGTCGGTCCAGCTAGAACCGCGCTCTGACACATGACCACGTCACCCGCCAGATAGATATCTGGCACCAGGCGCCCCTTGCGGTAGGGCTGCAGGCTTGGACTTACCCTCACCGCGCCCAGGGGACCGATCTCCAACCCCAACTGCTCGGGTATGCGCAGGTTCGCTCGCACACCGGTGGCCATGATGACCATCTGACAGGGGATATGCGTCTTGCCGGCGGTGACCCCGGTGACCTTCTCATCGCCCTCGATGCACGAGCATGGCGAACCGAGAACGAACTTGATGCCCTGCGCCTCGCAGTGCGCTTGGACCAGCTGCGCCATGTCCTTGTCCATGATGCGGGGGACCACCTGGTCGAACATCTCTATTACCGAAACATCCTTGCCTCTTTCCCGCAGGGCTACGGCCATCTCCAACCCGATAACCCCGGCTCCGGCGACGACGACCTGCGTGGTGCTCGGAAGCCAGTCCACTATAGCCTGCCCGTCCGATATCCATCTGACCGGGAAAACGCCGTGCAGCTCGCGTCCCTCGATGGACGGCACGAACACCGTTCCGCCGGTGGCTATCACCAGAGAATCGTAATCGAAGGAGCGGCCGTCCTTGGTGATCACCTTCTTGGCCTCGGCGTCCACGCGGTCCACGGTGGTCTTTACCAGAACCTCGATGCCCCTCTCTCGCCGATAGTACTCGGGAGTGTGCATCACAATGCTCGGGAAGTCCTTTATCGTGCCTTCCACGACGAACGGTATGGCACAGGGCGAGTACGCCACGTGTTCGTCCTCGGTGATGAGGGTGATGTCCCCAGCCCCGTTCTCCCTGGCGGTGGAGGCCGCGGTCATGCCGGCCGCCCCTCCCCCGATAACCACTATCTTCCTGGCCATGATGCTTCTCCAGGCCGCAAATCCTGAAGTGAGGATATAAAATGTTGGTATCGTCCGTCGGAGCGCTCAAATAGTTAGGGGCGATTTGACCTTCATTCGCATGGAGCAATCATGAAGAGCATGGACCTGAACAGACCGGTCACGGTCTGGAAAGAGGAGGATGTGGTCGACGGGAGGAAGGAGAAGGCACTGGTGGCCATCTTCCGCACCCGCGGCTGCCACTGGTCACGCACGGGCGGGTGCTCCATGTGCGGATATAACGTTGAAAGCCTGGAGGGCATCGGACCTGAGGAGATCTCCGCCCAGCTAAGCGCCATCCTCGAAAGGTACGAGGGCGAGGGGATGGTCAAGCTGTATACTTCCGGGAGCTTCCTGGACCCCAACGAGATACCTCTGGTGGTTCGGGACCGCATACTGAACGCGTTCGATGGGGCGCGCAGGGTGCTCTTCGAGAGCCGCCCGGAGTTCGTGACCCCCGAGGTGCTCAAGGATTTGCCGGACCATTCCGCGGTGGCCTTGGGACTGGAAAGCGCCAATGATACGGTGTTGCGGTGTTCCGTGCGCAAGGGGTTCGGGGTGAAGGATTACGTTAGAGCGGCCGACGCTCTCAACGACCGGGGACTTCCGGTGCGGACATACCTGTTGCTCAAGCCCCCGTACCTGACAGAGAGGGCGGCCATCGAGGATACCAAGGCGTCCGTTCACTTTGCCGCCGCTCGTTCCGAGAGCATTTCGGTCAATCCGCTCAACGTTCAGAAGGAGACCGCGGTGGAAGGACTGTGGAAGCGCGGCGATTACCGGCCGCCGTGGATCTGGTCCCTGTTCGAGGTCCTGAAACTGAGGTCGGAGATATCGGGCGTAAGGCTGTTCTCCTCCCCCAGCGGACCAGGGACGCCGCGCGGCGTGCACAACTGCCCCGAATGCGACCGACGCTTGCTGGACGTATTGGAAAAGTTCAACTTCGAGCAGGACGCTTCATTATTGGATAAACACGATTGTCAGTGCCGCCGGGAGTGGGCGTCCCTCCTCCGCACGGAGGACGCGATGCGCACCTCGGTCGATGTGCACCGATACCTGGATGATGATCTGAGACTTTAGAGGGATTCACATGGATTACGATATCAAGAAGGGTAACTACGGGAAATTGGAAGGGGACGGACTGAAGAAGATCATGGAAGCCTCCTTTGGGTCGGTCAAGGTGGAGGGGGACGTTCTGATCTCCTCCTATGGTGCCATGACCAGGATCGAGGTGCGCATCGTCAGCAAGACCTCCATGGACATCAGCGCCACCAGCGACAAGAACGCTTCCCCGGACCTCGCCGCGGACACCATCAAGAAGTGGAACGAGTTCCTTGAGAAGGCCACCGGCTTCTCATCCAAGGAGCGCCGCAACCGCTTGCAGAAGAAGGCCAAGGAAGGCAAGCTCTGAGCGCATCCAGCAAACCCCTTTTCCCCATGACTCTTTATATACGGTGGACCGATTGGTTTAAATAAGAATGATAGTATCGGACTTCTGCTCAACGCACTGAGGACGTTCGACCAGACCCCTTGGGCAATGCGAAAGCATCCCTAAGTCGCCCCCAAAAGCACATTCTGGAGGGTGATGACGGTGTCACGGTCGAAGGTGCTAGCCTCAACACTCTTGAGAACAGGCGTTAGCGAAAGAGAGTGTGCTCTCTCAGGAAAAATAGAGGGAGAAGCATGTCGAACATAAGACGTCCGAGAAGGGGGTCAAAGGGATTCGGTCCTAGGAAGAGGGCCATCACCCAGACCCCAAGGCTGGATTCGTGGCCCGATATCAGCGAAGGCCCGAAGGTCCAGGGATTTGCCGGTTACAAGGCAGGAATGACCCACGCGTTCATCGTGGACCGCCGCAAGACCAGCACCACCTCCGGTCAGGAGATCAGGGTGCCCGTCACCGTTCTGGAGGTTCCTCCCATGAAGGTGGCCGCGGTACGCATCTACGAGAACACCCGCTACGGGCTCAAGACCGCAGGGGAGATCTGGGCGACCCAGCTGGATGAGACCCTCTCCAGGCTGCTGCCCATCCCCAAGAAGGTCGACGCCGATGCGGTCTGGGAGAAGCTGAAGGGAGTGGACACCGAGGATGTCAGGGTGCTCGCCTTCACCCAGCCGAAGCTGGTCACCGGAGTGCCGAAGAAGCGCCCGGAGCTCATGGAGCTGCGCATAGGCGGCGGCACCATGGATGCCAGGGTCGATTTCGCCAAGGGACTTTTGGGAAAGGACATCGCCATCACCGACTTCGCCAACACTGGCGCGATGATCGATGTCGTTGCCATAACCAAGGGAAAGGGTTTCCAGGGCGCCACCAAGCGCTGGGGCCTGAAGCTCATGTCCCACAAGAACTCCAAGCACCGCCGCGCCATCGGTAACCTGGGCCCTAAGCGGCCTGGCTACGTGCGCACGACCGTGCCCCAGTCCGGTCAGATGGGTTACCACCAGAGGACCGAGGTCAACAAGCTCATACTGAAGGTAGGAGAGAGCGGTCAGGAGATCAACCCCAAGGGCGGTTTCCTGCACTACGGAGAAGTTAGGAACCCCTTCGTTCTGGTCCACGGATCCGTACCCGGCCCCACCAAGAGGCTGATTCGGATGAGGGACCCGGTCAGAAGGCAAAAGCCAGACCTGAAGGAAGCGCCGGAGATGGTGTACATTTCCACCGAGTCCAAGCAGGGGGCGTAAGCAATGTCCAAAGTAAACGTATATTCAATGAACGGCGAGGTCCTGAGGACCGAGGCTCTGCCCGAGGTGTTCTCCACCGAGTTCAGGCCAGACGTCATCCACCGGGCCGTGGTCGCCGAGGAGTCCAACAAGAGGCAACCCTACGGACCGAAGCCGGGCGCCGGAATAAGGCACTCGGTGTCCACCTGGGGCAAGGGCCGAGGTGTGGCCCGCGTTCAGAGACTGTCCTCGGGGTCCAAGGGTGCCGAGTCCCCCAACAACGTTGGAGGTCGCCGCGCCCACCCGCCCCGGGTCGAGAAGGTCTGGACCATGAAGGTCAACCAGAAGGAGAAGACCCTTGCCAAGTTCTCCGCGCTGGCCGCAACGGCTGACGAGGAGAAGGTCAGGGCCAGGGGCCACCGCTTCAACGAGGGGCTGACCCTTCCAGTGGTCATAGAGGACCGCATGGAGGACGTGAAGAGCACCTCCGAGGTTTTGGACGTCCTGAAGAGCATCGGTGTGTCCGACGATGTGATCCGGGCCAAGGACGGCATAAGGATCAGGCCGGGACGCGGCAAGATGCGTGGCAGACCCTACCGGATGCCCCGCAGCCTGCTCATCGTGGTCTCGACCAAAGACGCCGCGGTGATCAAGGGTGCCAGGAACCTAGCTGGCGTCGAGGTGGCCTTCGCGGATATGCTGAACCCTGGAACCCTAGCCCCCGGCGGACTGCCCGGCCGGCTGACGGTGTTCACTGAGGCCGCCATAAAGAAGATAGGAGAGTGGTGAGCATGGCCAGGAAGGTATTGCTTTACCCGTACGTGACTGAAAAGACCATGAACTACATGACCGGCACGCCTACCCAGGATTTCAAGGATGGCAACAAGATCGAGTTCATCGTGGACCGCTTCGCCAGCAAGGCGGAGATCAAGAGCGCCTTCGAGACGCACTTCGAGGTCAAGGTGGACAAGGTCTGGACCAAGATATCCAAGGACGGCAAGCACGCCATATTCAAATTGGCTGAAGGATACTCTGCCGAGGACATCGGCATGAGGATCGGAGTGTTCTGAGGAGGGGGAACATGGGCAGACAACTGAGACAACAGAGAAGAGGTCGTGGGACCATGACCTATACTTCCCCGAGCCACAGGCACGTGGGAGAGATCAAGCACCCGTACGTCGAGCTCAAGACCGGAAAGGTAACGGACATAATACACGCCCCTGGCCGGAACAGCCCAGTGGCCGAGGTCCAGTTCGAGGACGGTAAGAAGGAAAAGATCATCGCCGTCGAAGGGCTGATGGTCGGACAAGAGATCAGAGTGGACGGCCCCCTGAGCCTGACGCCCGGGAGCATCATGCCCCTGGCCAACATCCCCGAGGGTACCCTGATCTACAACCTGGAGGCCAGGCCTGGCGATGGCGGCAAGTTCGTAAGGACCGCCGGTAACTACGCCACCGTGGTCACCAAGGGCGACACCGTCCTGGTGCAACTGCCCTCCGGGGCATTCAAGAACTTCGACCCCCGCTGCCGCGCCGGCGTGGGGATCGTAGCGGGCGGCGGGGCTTCCGAGAAGCCCTTCGCCAAGGCAGGAAAGAAGTTCCACGCCTACCGCAGCAAGAGCAAGGCCTACTTCAAGGTGAAGGGAGTGGCGATGAACGCCGTCGACCACCCGCACGGCGGTGGAGGTCACCCGCACGTTGGTAAGCCCAGCACGGTTTCGAGGAACGCTCCGCCGGGAAGGAAGGTAGGAAGACTTTCCCCCCAAAAGAAGAGGAAGTGATTCTAGATGGCTGAAGATAAGCTAACTGGTACCAAGGCCTCGAGGAGGAAGCAGCGGAAGAAGAAGGGCATGATGACCGCCCGTAGGAAGAAGGAGTTCACCTACCGCGGATTCACCATGGAGCAGCTCCTGGAGATGCCCTTCGAGGAAATGGTCGACCTCCTGCCGTCTAGGGTTAGAAGGTCGTTCCGCCGCGGACTCAACGAGGAGCAGAAGACCACCTACGATAAGATCGTGGATGGAGAGCAGGAAGTGGTGCGAACGCACCGCCGTGACATACCCATCGTGCCGTCCTTCGTAGGACGCCGCGTGGCCGTATATAACGGTAAGGAATTCAAAGAAGTGGAGATAAAGCCCGAGATGATCGGGCACTTCTTGGGCGAGTTCGCCATGACCAGGGGATCTGTAAAGCACTCCGGTCCGGGCGTCGGTGCGACCAGGGGCTCCAAGTTCATGCCGCTGAAGTGAGGTGAAAAAAATGGTAGGATACACATCAGAAGCCGATCCGGACACCACGTCCAAGGCTATCGCAAAGGAACTGCCCATCTCACCCAAGTTCTCGAGAGAGATCTGCCGCATGATAAGGGGCAAGAAGGTCGATGTCGCCATCCAAATGCTGGAAGAGGTAGTGGAACTGCGCCGCCCGGTGCCGATCCGCCGCCACAACTTCGGCGTGGCGCACAAGACCGGTGTGGGACCGGGTAGATTCCCGAAGAAGGCCGCCGCCGCCATCATCAGGGTGCTGCAGAGCGCCAAGAGCAACGCGGAGTACAAGGGCCTGGATGCCGACAACATGCGCGTGCGCATAGTCTCCGCCCACCTTGGACGGACCATCCCCGGCTACATGCCGAGGGCGCATGGCCGCAGCACCGCCTGGAACCAACAGACGGTCAACATCGAGGTCATATTAGAGGAGGTTCAGTAGATGGCCAGCGAGAGGAAGTTCACACAGGAGAACATCAGGAGGGTGCTCCTCAAGGAGCATCTGATGAGGACCGTAGACCGCGCTGGCTTTGGAGGCGTGGAAGTTCAGAGGACCCCCATGGGAACCAGGGTGTCCCTGGTCGTCGAGCGCCCGGGCATAGTCATCGGCCGCCGCGGAGCGGCCATCAAGACCCTGACCAAGGACATCGAGGACAAGTTCCACTACGACAACCCCCAGATCGAGGTCCAGGAAGTGGAGAACCCCAACCTTAACGCCCAGATCATGGCGGAGAAGTTGGCCTTCGCCCTGGAGCGCGGCTGGCACTTCAGGCGGGCCGGTCACTCGACCGTCCGCCGCATAATGGAGTCCGGCGCCCGCGGTTGCCTTATAATCATCTCCGGCAAGCTGACCGGAGAGAGGCACCGCACCGAGAAGTTCAAAGAGGGATCGATCAAGTACTGCGGTGAGACCAGGAACCTGTTCATCGGTACCGGTTTCGCCGTGGCCAAGCTGAAGCCCGGGGTAATCGGGGTACAGGTCGAGATCATGCAGCCCGGAGCACACCTCCCGGCCGAGATCGACGTCATGCCCATGGAGATGGCCATGCAGGCCAACCCCGACCTCGTCGACCTTCTGAAGAAACTGGAGGAGGCGTCGGTCATCGCTGAGCACCCGGCCGAGGACGAAGCACCGGCCGAGGGCGACAAGAAGGAGGTGACCGAATAAATGGCATTACTAAGGACCTCTGAAATACGAGAGATGAGCGTGGATGAGCGCGCTGCCAAGCTCCGCGAGCTGCAGGACGAGCTCATGCACGAGAAGGGGGCCGCCGCCATGGGCGGGGCACCCAACAACCCGGGGAAGATCAGGGCTTTAAGGAGCAACATCGCCAGGATCCTAACCGTCCAGAAGGAGGAAGAACAATAATGGCCGACATTTGCTCGGTATGTGGGCTCCCTAAAGAGCTGTGCATGTGCGAGGAGATCGCCAGAGAACAGCAGTCCGTTAGGATCTACACCGACAGCCGGCGCTACGGAAAGATCGTCACCGTGGTCGATGGGATCGATTCCACCGACATAGACATCGATGATCTGGCGCGCAAGTTGAAGAACAAGTGCGCCGCCGGCGGCACCGCCAAAGAAGGCAAGATCGAGCTCCAGGGCGACCACAAGAAGAAAGTGGCTCAGACCCTGGAAGAGATGGGCTTCAAGACCGAGGTTCGGTAGGAGCCATGGACCAGAGGGATTTCATGAGACAAGAATTCATAGGACTGGACATCGAGGTGGTGGAATCCAGCTGCCCCGGGCACCTGTTGCACGGGAAGGTGGTGGACGAGACCAAGAACATGTTTGCCATATCCTGCCAGGGCAGGGAGAGGTGGATACCCAAGTCCGGCCATGAGTTCGTGTTCACATACCAGGGCGAGAGGATCAGGGTCCTAGGATCCGAGATCCAGCATCGACCAGAGGATAGGATCAAGAGAATTAGGTGATCTAATGAGCGAAGTCAGAGACATTGGCATTGATGTCAAGGCCCCCTCGGCCACCTGCGAGGACAAGCACTGTCCATTCCACGGGCAGCTCCCAGTTCGGGGGCAGATCATTGACGGCGTCATAGTATCCGTCAAGATGAACGGAAGCGCCGTGGTCGAGAGGAACTACTTGAAATATGACAAGAAGTACGAACGATTCGAAAAGAGGACGAGGCGCTACACCGCCCACAACCCCCCCTGCCTGGAGATAGCGGCCGGGGACAAGGTGCGCATCATGGAATGCCGCCCCTTGAGCAAGACGGTGTCCTTCGTCGTCGTGGAGAAGAGGTGAGGACATGAAGGGATTGGCAGGTAACCAGACCAGGGGCATCATAACCGGATCGCACCTGGACGTAGTGGACAACACCGGCGCCAAGGTCATCAGCGTCATCGCCGTCCCCAACTACCACGGTGTGCACGGGCGCTGCCCGGCCGCCGCGGTTGGCGATATAGTCGTCGCCTCCGTAAAGAAGGGAACTCCGGAAATGAGGAGACAGGTCGTCTACGCCATCATCGTTCGCCAGAGGAGGCCGTTCCGCCGCGCGGACGGCACCATGGTGCACTTTGAGGACAACGCCGCGGTCATAACCACCGAAGAGGGCGAGACCAAGGGAAGCGACATAAAGGGACCGGTGGCCAGAGAGGCCGCCGAGCGCTGGCCGCGCGTAGCCGCCACCGCATCGACCATAGTGTGAGGTGTAGGAAATGACGAGCAAGCACGCAAGAAAGCAGAGGAAGGCGCTGTTTAACGCCCCCAACCATGTGCGCAACAAGAGCGTCGGCTCCCACCTCAGCGAAGAGCTGATCAAGAAGCTGGGCCGCCGCACCGTACGCGTGGTCAAGGGAGACACTGTAAGGGTGGTCCGCGGGGACGAGGACATACTCGGCTCCGAGGGCAAGGTGACCAGCGTCGATACCCACAACGGCAAGCTGATCGTGGAGGGCGTCACCATAGCCAAGGCCGACGGCACCATGACCGAGCGGCCGGTGCACGCGTCCAACGTGGTCGTTACCAAGTTGGACCTGAAGGACAACTACCGCAAGCAGAAGCTGCAATATGAGGAGGGTTCCCAGTGACCCAAGATCTGAAGAGACTTAATGCACCGAAGAGCTGGCCGGTGACCAGGAAGAGCCATGTATGGGTGACCAGCCCCAACCCCGGCCCGCACTCGCTGGACGGATGCATGCCTTTGAGCGTGGTCCTGAGGGACATGCTGAAGGTAGTGGACACCGCCGCCGAGGCCAAGAAGGTACTTTCCTCGAAGAAGGTACTGGTGGACGGCAAGGTCATAACCGAGGAGAAGTTCCCGGTGGGTCTGATGGACGTCGTCAGCATCCCCGCCAACGGCAAGCACTACCGCATGCTGTTGGACGACCGCGGCAAGTTCATACTAGTGGAGATAACCGAGGACCGCGCCAAGTGGAAGCTGTGCCGCATCGAGAACAAGACCTACGTTTCCGGCGGCCGCCTACAGTTGAACCTGCACGACGGGCGCAACATGTTGGTCGAATCGGACATCTACAAGACCGGCGACGTACTGAAGATCGAGCTGCCGACCCAGAAGGTCATAGAGGCCTTCAAGCTGGTCCAGGGCAACGTGGCCATGATCGTCAGCGGCGCCAACGCCGGACAGATCAACGTGGTGGACGAGCAGATCGAGGAGCGCTCCACCGCCCCCAACCTGGTCCGCTTCAAGAACGGCAAGCTGACCGTGAAGGACAACGTGTTCGTGATCGGCAACAAGACCCCTGAGGTCGTACTACCCGAGGTGAGAGCGGTATGAGCGAGAACATCATGCGCCTGCCGCGCATCGAGAAGGTAGTCGTCAACATGGGAGTTGGCGAGTCCGGTGACCGCCTGATCAAGGCACAGAAGGTCATCGAGATGGTCACGGGACAGAAGTCCAAGCAGACCGTATCCAAGGTGACCAACCGCGACTGGGGCATCCGCGAGGGACAGCCCATCGGATGCGTCGTCACCCTTAGGGGAGCGAAGGCCGATGATTTCCTGAAGAGGGCGTTCACCATCCGTGAGAACCGCATCGCCTCCTACTCCTTTGACCGCGAAGGCAACCTGTCCTTCGGAGTGCCGGACTATACCGACTTCTCCGGGATGAAGTACGACCCTGAGATCGGGATCTTCGGCATGGACATCAGCGTGTCCATCCAGAGGCCCGGGAAGCGTGTGGCCAGGCGCCGCGTGATGCGCCGCTCCATACCCCACACCCACCGCATGACCAGGCCTGAGGCCATGGAGTTCATCAAACAGAAGTTCAACGTTGAGGTGATCGATTGAAGCCCAAGAAGAAGTTCGGAAGAAGCGTAGGCTGCACCAGGTGCGGCCGCAAGCGGGGCATAGTCCGCCGGTATGGTATGCACCTCTGCCGGCAATGCTTCAGGGAGATCGCACCGCAGATAGGGTTCAAGAAGTACTCATGAGGTGAAAAAAATGCAGAGCGATCCATTGAATGATGCGATGTCCACCATCAAGAACGCCGCGGCCGTGGGCAAGAGCGAGTGCGTGATAAGGCCCTCCTCGAAACTGATCGGCCGGGTCCTCAAGGTGATGCAGGACAACGGCTACATCAACCAGTTCGAGTTCATAGAGGACGGAAAGGCCGGAGTGTTCAAGGTCATGCTGGAAGGCAGGATCAACAACTGCGGCGTGATCAAGCCGCGCTACTCGGTTAAGAAGGTAAACATGGAGCAGTTCGAGGCCCGGTACCTACCGGCCCAGGACTTCGGCGTGTTGATACTGACCACCACCGACGGCGTGATAACCCACATGGAAGCCAAGGAGAAGGGCGTGGGCGGGAAGCTGCTCGCGTTCGTGTACTGAGGGATTTAAATGACTGTAACCGGACATTTGGACGACAAGGTGCACGTGCCTAAGGAAGTAAAGGTCACCATGAAGGGGGCCGAGGTCACCGTAAAGGGACCGAAGGGCACAGTAACCAGGGACTTCAGCCACCCTAAGGTGACCGTCACCTTCAAGGGAGACCATTTCCACGTGGAGTGCGAGTATCCCCGCACCAAGGAGAAGGCCTTGGTCGGGACCTACGCCTCTCACCTGAAGAACATGGTAGAGGGTGCTAACCACGGGTTCGAGTACGCCATGAAGATGGTCTACTCTCACTTCCCCATGAAGATCGCGGTGAAGGGCGACCGGTTCATCATCGAGAACTTCCTGGGAGAGAAGGCTCCGCGCTCCGCGCCTATACTGGCCGGAGCGAAGGTCAGCATCAAGGGCGCCGAGGTCTTCGTCACCGGCTCCGACCTGGAGAAGGTCTCGCAGACCGCCGCCAACATCGAACGCGCCACCAAGATCAGAGGATTCGATCCCCGGGTCTTCCAGGATGGTATCTACATTGTAGAGAAGGCAAGGAGGCCGAAGTAATGGCGGCCAAGAAGGAGATCAACAAGATACAGGACCTCCCCTACTACCGGGAGGAATACACCGCTCAGCTGGCCGATCTGGGCATAAAGGAGCTGGACGAGCTCCTGGAGGCGCTGAAGGACAAGGACCGTAAGAAGGTCATCGTGGACGATCTGGACGGTGTCGGCAACAAGATCGCCGACCACTGGCTGGAGCTTCTCAGCGAAACCGAGGCCGAAACGGAGATCGTAGATGAGGAGGAGAAGACCGTAGTCAAGGTCAAACCGGTCCTCAACGACGAGATCAAGGCCGCCCTGGAGTTCAGGAGCGCCAAGAACGACGCCCGCCCCGCATTCAAGAGGCAGGAGTGGTTCCGGTACCAGAGGCTCGGGGAGATGTGGAGGAAGCCCAGGGGCATCCACTCCAAGATGCGAAGACACCTGTCTTACCGCCCGCCGGTCGTCTCGATCGGTTTCCGCGGCCCGAAGATGGTGCGCGACTACCACCCCTCCGGATTCCAGGAGGTCATGGTGTACAACCCTGGCCAAGTGGAGGCCGTAGACCCCAAGGTGCAAGCGATACGCATAGGCGGCACCGTAGGCGGGAAGAAGAGAATGGCAATAATCGAGAAGGCGGATGAGCTAAGCATCCGCGTATTGAACAGGACGTGAAACAGATGGATCTCAAGAACCAGAAGCGCATGGCGGCCGAAGTCTTGAAATGCGGTGAGAACCGGGTCTGGATAGACCCTAACCGCATAGAGGATGTCGCAGACGCCATAACCCGGGCGGACATAAGGACAGCCATCCTGTCCGGGACCATCCGCGCCTTGCCCAAACAGGGCATCTCCCGAGGACGGGCCCGCCACCGGCTGGCCCAGAAGGCCAAGGGACGCCGGCGTGGACAGGGCAGCAGGAAAGGTACCTCCAGGGCCAGAAGGCCGAAGAAGGAGGCCTGGATCCAGACGATCAGGCCCCTGCGCGCCACGCTGCGACAGTTGCGTGACGAGGGCACGATCACCAGGAGCGTTTACCGCGAATTCTACATGAAGGCCAAGGGCGGCATGTTCAGGAGCAGGAACAACCTGCTCATGCACCTGAAGACCGAAGGCTACCTCAAGGGGGATAACTGATGGCGCAAGGACCGAGATATAGAGTGGCCTTCCGCCGCCGGCGCGAGGGACGCACTGACTACAGACAGAGGCAGAGGCTGCTGAGGGCCAGGGTTCCGCGTGCCGTCGTACGCGTCTCCCTACGCCATGTCAGCATACAGATCGTGGACTTCGATCCCCAGGGGGACCAGGTCCTGGCGACCGCCCACTCCCGCGAGCTGCTGGAGATGGGATGGAACAAGGCCACCGGGAACGTTCCCGCCGCGTACCTGACCGGGTACCTGGCCGGGAAGAAGGCCATGGCCAAGGGAATAAGCGAGGCCGTGCTAGACATCGGACTCAAGGTGCCCGCCAAGGGTGCCACGGTGTTCGCCGCCCTGAAGGGCATGGTGGACGCCGGAATGAAGATACCCCACGGCAAAGAGGTTCTGCCCAGCAAGGAGCGCCTTGCCGGAAAGAACATCGGCGACGACGTGGAAAAAATGATCAAGGACATCAAGACCCGCATGGAGGCGAACTGAGATGGATTGGGTACCGAAGACCAGACTGGGAAAGATGGTGCTCAACGGTGAGATAACCACCATGAGCCAGGCCCTGGCCACCAAGCTCCCCCTGCGCGAGGCGGAGATCGTGGACATACTGCTCCCCGACCTGAAGGACGAGGTCATCGACGTGAGCATGGTCCAGAGGATGACCGACTCCGGCAGGAGGGTCAAGTTCCGGATCACCTGCGTGGTCGGCAATGGGGACGGGTTCATCGGCATCGGCCGGGCCAAGGGGAAGGAGGTTGGTCCCTCCATCCGCAAGGCCATCGACAACGCCAAGTTGAACATCATCGAGATCAAGCGCGGATGCGGCTCTTGGGAATGCGGATGCGGTACGCCGCACTCGCTGCCGTTCACCGTGGTCGGCAAGTCCGGCTCGGTGGAGGTCTACCTGAAACCCGCCCCCAGGGGTATATCCCTGGCGGTGGGCGATGTGGCCAAGAGCATACTGACGCTCGCGGGGGTCAAGGACTCCTGGGGATTCGCCCGGGGGAACACCAAGACCACCGTCAACTATGCGTACGCAACTTACTACGCCCTGAGGAACAGCATCGAGATGCGCGTTTCCGAGGAGCAGGAGAAGAGGCAGCACATAGTGAGCGGGCCGGTGCAGCTGCATGTGGAAGAGCAATCCGCTCCCGGACAGGAGGAGTGAAAATGGCATACGCAGCTATACGTGTACGCGGCCACTCCGGTGTCCGCCATGACGTTGAGGATACCATGCGCATGCTTCGCCTCACCAGGGCGAACCACTGCGTGATCCTCGCGGAGACGGATGAGATAAAGGGCATGCTGATGAAGGCCAAGGACTATATCACCTGGGGCGAGGTTTCGGATGAGACCCTGGCCCGCATGATCAAGTTCCGCGGCCGGTTGATGGGCGACAAGCCCATCGATGATGAAGTGGTCAAGGACAGCACCCCCTTCGGTTCGATCATGGCCCTCGCCAAGGGAATATCCAATGGCGAGACCAAGTACTCGGACATGAAGGACGTGAAGCCGATCTTCCGCCTGAGCCCCCCCAAGAAGGGGTACGAGGGCGTAAAGCGCGGTTTCGGGGCCGGGGGCGCCCTGGGCTATCGGGGAGAGGAGATAAACGATCTCATCTCCAGGATGATCTGAAGGTGATATGAATGGTTAGCAGAACCGACAAGTTCAGAGGCTCCAGGACCCACGGCCGCGGCAAGAAGGCCGGACGTGGGGCCGGAAAGCGCGGCGGCAAGGGCAACGCCGGCTTGCACAAGCACAAGGTCCAGTACATGCTGAAATACATGCCCGACCACTTTGGCCGGCACGGGTTCAAGCGGCCTCAGAAGATGGTATCCGCCAAGATCACCATGAACGTGGGAGATCTGGAGCAGATACTGGATGTCATGAAGGCTCAAGGGACCGCGGTGGAGAAAGATGGTGTGATGACCCTCGACCTCACCGCCCTGGGCATCGACAAGCTACTGGGGAACGGCCAAGTGAGCACACCTTTCAAGGTCTTAGTCGCCGAGACGACCGTCTTGGCCAAGGCTAAGGTTGAAGAATCAGGTGGGCATATCGTGGTGCCAGAGTAAGTACTACGTGATGCCAATGGCCGATGACCAGAAGAGCAAGCTGTACAAGCTGAAACCTATTACAGACCGCCTCCCGGCGGTCTCCAAACCCGAGGGGCACGTCCATTTCCGGACCAAGATGCTGTGGGTCGTAGTGATACTGGTTTTTTACTTTATCATGACCAACATCTTCCTGTACGGTCTGGACGGAGATAAGACCATAGACCTCTTCGCCCAGTACCGGGCCATTCTGGCCGGTGCTCAGGGTTCGCTCATGCATCTGGGCATCGGCCCGATAGTCACCGCCTCCATCATCATGCAGTTGTTCGTGGGGGCCAAGATCATCAAATTGGACCTTACGAACAAGGAAGACAAGGCGGTCTATCAAAGCAGCCAGAAGTTCCTGGTTCTTGTGATGATACTGGTGGAGTCAATTCCCCAGGTTTTCGGTTACCTCGTTCCTTCCAGCGCCTTCGTCGGCGGCATGGAAGGAACGTTCGGCGACTCCGGGATCCTGCGGGGAGAGAACATCGCCAGGTTGATCATCATCATTCAACTTTGCGTCGGCTCGTACCTGGTGTTCCTGATGGACGAAGTGGTGTCCAAATGGGGCATTGGTAGCGGTATCTCATTGTTCATCGCCGCCGGAGTGGCGGAAGCGCTGTTCACTGGAACTTTGAACACCGAAGGATTGCAAACGGATCAGCCACTGAGCAACAGCAACCTGCCGATAGGCAGCATACCGAAGACCATCTACATCCTGACGCATCAATCGGCGTCGGAACTGGTGGGCGGAGGGTACGAACAGATGTTGATAGCCAATCCCAATCCGCTCATTGCGCTGGTCGGTACCATAATCATATTCCTGTTCGTGGCCTACGTCGAATCGTCACGCATAGAGCTCCCGTTGGCGCATGGAACAGCGAGGGGAGCACGCGGAAGATATCCGATCAAACTGGTCTACGCCTCCAACATCCCGGTCATCCTGATGGCCGCGCTGCTGGCCAACATAAGCATGTTCACCATGTTGTTCTATACGAACGACGCGCTGAACGGGATACCATTGCTGGGCGGCAACCCGTTATTGGGCGTCTATCCAGCTGGGGCGACGCACCCCACGTCAGGTCTGGCCTGGTACCTATCCACCCCTAACGGAGTGGGGGATTGGCTCTTACCGATCCTGAACCCCGGATCGTACGGCAACATGGTTTACGGGCATAGCACCTGGCAGGTCATTGCGCACGTATTGGTCTACGTGGGCATTATGGTCGGCGGTTCTGTCCTGTTCGCCAAGTTCTGGATAATGACCACCAACATGGGACCGGAAGCGGTGGCCAGGCAGATCGAGTCCTCCGGACTTCAGATCCCTGGTTTCCGTCGCGACCCCCGGGTGCTCAAGCGCGTCCTGGAGAGGTACATCCCCATCGTGACCGTCATATCCGGTGCGCTGGTGGGCGGACTGGCCGCGGGAGCGGACCTCATAGGTACCGTTGGTAACGCCAGCGGGACCGGTGTGCTGCTGTCCGTGGGCATCATGATCCAGTTCTACGAAGCGATGGGACGCGAGCAGATGATGGAGATGCACCCTGTGATGAGGGGATTCTTCGGCGGGGAGTGATGAAGGATGGCTGAACTCCCGGCTACGGACCGCAAGTCGACGACCAGCAGGATGCTGCTGATCTTCGTCTTCATCATGGCCATCTTCGTGATGTTCGATAGAGACCTTAGGACCGCACTAGGTAAGATCGTCGGATACGGCCTGGAGCCCCTCTGGGGCTTCGACGGCTCCATCCCGGTCGTATCTCTCTTCATAACCGGCGCGTTCATGACCACCCTGAGCATCGTGGTGAGGCACTTCTTCACCGACTACGTGAAGCAGACCCGAAGCCAGAAGATAATGAGCGCCTTCAACAAGGAGATGTCCGCCGCACGCAAGGAGAACAACACCTACAAGCTGAAGAAGATGATGGAACTGCAGCCCAAGATGATGGAGGAGTCCATGAAGCAGACCACCTCCCAGATGAAGCTGATGCCGGTGACCATGCTCATCGTCATACCGATATTCGCTTGGTTGGCGGTGTTCGTCGGCAATTTGGACAGCGCGGTCATAACCGTGCCCTGGTCCAACTTCGCCGACCTGAACAAGTCATACGTGCTTCCGGCCTGGGTGTTGCTGTACTCCCTGATCAGCGTCCCGTTCGGGCAATTGCTTTCTAGGGGTCTGAGGTATTACACCTTCAAGAAGCGGTTGAACGTATTGAAGGCTGAAGGGCAATGAGGATCACCATAAGCGGAATGATCGGCAGCGGTAAGACCACGGTGTGCCGCATGCTAGGCGACATGCTTGGCTACCGCACGGTCATCTCCGGACTTGTGTTCAGGGAGATGGCCAAAGAGCTTGGCATGTCACTGGAAGAGTTCGGAGATCTGGCCGAGCAGGACCCCAAGTACGACAGGCTGATCGACCAACGATTGCTGGACGTCGCTAAGAGCGAGGACAACGTCATTCTCGAAGGTCGCCTGGCCGGACAGATGCTCCGCCGCAATTTCATTCCCGCCTTCTGCATATTTTTGGACGCCCCTCTGGAAGTGCGCGTGGAGCGCGTATCCGGACGGGAGGGCGTGGACATGAGGGCGGCCATGGACGAGATGTGTTCCCGCGAGGCGAGCGAAGTGCTAAGGTACCGCAAGTTCTATGACATCGACGTGACCGACCGCTCCATCTACGACATGGTCATCGACACCGGTTCGCTGACGCCAGAGCAGGTGGTCGAGTCGATCGTCTCCCGGATAAGGAGCGTTTGAGATGCTGGTCCGGGACAAAGATCCCAGAGTGGTGGAAAGGGGAAAACGCCCCGAGGACCGCTCCATCCAGGAGCTGCTGGACGGCGGTGTCATAGTTTTAGATAAGGTCCAAGGACCGACCTCTCATCAGGTCACGGCGTGGGTACGGGACATCCTGGGCGTAGAGAAGATCGGGCACGGCGGTACGCTAGATCCGAACGTCAGCGGCGTCCTGCCGATAGCGTTGGGTAAAGCGATACGAATGACCGACCTGGTCCTCCGTTCCAACAAGCAGTACGTCTGCCACCTGTACCTGCATCGGCCAGTGGCCGAGGAGAAAGTACGTTCGGTCATCGAGACGTTCGTCGGTTCCATTTATCAAACGCCCCCGGTGCGCTCGGCGGTCAAGGTCGCCATGCGCATACGCAAGGTCCATTCCATCGATATCCTGGAGATATCCGGCCGGGACGTGCTGTTCAAGGTAGACTGCGACGCCGGGACGTACATCCGGACGCTATGCGTGGACATCGGCGACGCATTGGGCGTGGGGGCTAACATGAGGGCGTTGAGACGCACGCGCTCCGGCGCGATGACCGAGCTTGATGCCGTAACGATGCAGGACCTCAAGGACGCCGTGGTGGATTGGAAGAACGGCGACGAGAAGTGGTTGCGGACCATGATAAGGCCCATGGAGGCGCTCTTGGAGCCTTTACCTAAGGTCATCGTCAAAGATCATGCCGTGGACGCTATAGCGCACGGCGCGGACCTCAACGCCCCCGGTGTGGTATCCTTGGACGAGAACGTGGAGAAAGGATCTCCGGTGGCCATGTTCACCGTGAAGGGCGAGGCGTTGGGATTAGGGACGGCAAACATGTCCGCCCGGGACATGTACAAAGCTTACAAGGGTAAGGCTGTCAAGACCGTCCGGGTGTTCATGCCCGAAGGGACCTACCCGAGAATGTGGGGCGCTCAGCAATAGCATCCCAGATTGGTCTGACCTTTCTTCTCTTTCTTCAATGGGATGGCGGTTATGCCAAGCCTCTTCTGGATCTCCTGCGCTAACATGTCCTCGGAGCCGTGGTTCGTGTATACGAGAGAGGGAGAGCATTTCTCAACGAAATCGATTATCTCGTAGAAATCGGCGTGATCGGAGTAAGCGAAACCTTGGTCCATGCCCCAGCTCATCTTGCCCATGGACCGGCCTCCGTTGTCCAGGCACCAGCCGGAAACGTCTGCGGAACGCTTCTTCTTCAACATGCTCAGACCGTTCTCGCCCCATGCCCCTGGGCTTATGACCAGCTGCGGCTCGCTATCCATGGGATCGAAGGGAACGTAATCGAACTTGAGGTCGTCCGATTCGAGCAGTCGGGTGGTGTCGAGCACCGAACCGTGCAGGCGGGGCTGGAAATCCTTGAGCATGGTGATGAGCTCCTGGGACTTGCCTAGCGGATATGCGTGCAGCACGGCCGAGTACCCCTGATTTATCATGTCACCCACCCAGTCGTGTATGACCTTGATCATCTCCCGGCGGTCCGGGAACCTGTAGCGAGGATTTCCGTAAGTGGCCTCGACGATGAGCACGTCGCACTTCTGTGGCCTGGCGCCCTCGATGTCCAGGCGGTCCTGCGGGCAGAAGTCCCCGGTGTACAGGACCTTCTGGCCGGCGTCCAGCAGGAACATGTTGGAACCGAGTATATGCCCGGCCCCGCTGGCCTTGACCAGTGGATCGTTCCCCAATTCAACGCCTTCCAGGAAAGTTTTTGACTTCTTGCTCTTCACTCGCCCGCGCATGCAGCGCAGGGTGATGTCAGAGCAGTGTATCGGACCATTGGCAAAGCTTGATGGCATGTGGTCGGAGTGGGCGTGGGAGATGCAGCATATGCCCTCTGTGGACACCCTGCGCGGATCGAGGAAGAACCTGGTGTCGCCGCAGGCGACCTCGATGCCATTGCCTAATTGAACGGAAGGCCCATCCCTATCCATCGGCCGTAGAATGCCGCCTCGGCTATTTACTCGTAACGAAGTGGTCTTCGAATGTGCCATCGCCTTTTCATGCATGCTCCCTTGAAAATTATGTTATTTCCCATTTTCACCCACCTCCCCCTATCAGTCCTTTATACCCTCAAGGCGAAGTTGGTGCGGTTAGCAGATGTACCGTTCCATGCCCGAGATGGTGACCGAACCACTGGTCCACGACCTGCATTCCGTGACAGATGGAATGCTGGCCACCACCGCCATACCTCCGGTGGACGAACTGCTCGGCGGATTGGAACCGGGAACGGTCACCACCATCGACAGTTCTGACAAATTATTGTTCAACTTGGTCAACATGCTGAGCGTGAACTTCGTCCGCGAATGGCATCGCGACGTGGTCTGGGTGGACGGCGGGAACTCCGTCAATCCGTATGATCTCACGTACGTGTGCAAACGCTTCCGGCTGCGCCCGGAGGAGGTGCTGAACAGCATCAACGTGTCCCGGGCCTTCACCGCCTACCAGATGTCCACCTTGGTCGAGGAGTCTCTGGAGGACGAGCTGGTACGTAACAAGGGCGGCATGGTCGTGGTGTCCTGCTACCCGGACCTTTTCCAGGACGCGGACATGGACTGGGAGGAGTCACTTAAGCTAATGGAGAGGGGCATGGGCAAGCTGCGCTCCCTTACCGAAAAGCACCGCACGGTGAGCGTGGTGACCAATTACGGTTTAGCGAAGCTGATGTACCGCAAGGGGCTGCGCTCCCTCTTCTATGAGAAGGTCGACAGGGTGGTCAGCGTGGAGCACCGCTCCGGCTACGTACGCATATCATTACCTAGGGAAGAGAAGGAGATCATGTACCGGCCGGTACCGCCGAACCAGACCACCTTGGACGAGTACCGGAGGCGGTTCTGATGGGAAGGACCGTTCCAACGTACCGCATGGCCTCGGAAACCCTCTTCCAGAGCTGGAGCGATTTCCGGCGCGCCCTTTCGCAGGAGGACCGCGCGGCGTTCGACCGCCTTTCCGATAAGGTCCGGCTGCACGCCTCCGCTTGTTCCATTGCCGCCTTCCTCGATCCTTTGGAAGGAGCGCTGCTATCCATACTCCTGGAGCAGGAGAAGGAGCTGGAACGTCTGCGCAAGAAGGCCTGATCGAATGCGCGGATGGATCCTGGACTGCTACGCGGACGAGGTCAACAACGAGATGGTGACCTGGATCAAGACGTCCACGGGAATGGAGCGAATAACCGACAGAGAGTATCGCCCGTGCTTTTACGTGAAACCATCCTCGGAGCGTAGACAGGACCTGCTGCTCGGTCTTAAGGAGGCGGGCGTGGAGCATCGCTGGGAGAAGCACCGCACCTGGCTGACCGGACCTTTGGAGGACGTGCTGAAGGTTTCCCCACGCGGATACCGCAACCTGATGCCCTTGGCGAAGACGATAGACAAGTGGGGATGCCACCGCGACCACACGCTCTTCAACGTCGATACGCGAATGGACACCCGCTACTTCCTGCACCGCAAGGTGTTCCCGATGGGACTTATGGACGTGGATCGCTGGAAGAACCTGGACACCCCGTTCCGATTGGACTATCCGATGCCGGAGCTGCGCACCTGCGAGCTTACGTTGGAAACCTCCGTCCGCCGGGGAATGCCGACCATGGAGGACCACCTGAAGCGGGCCACTCTCGACGATATCGTCATGGAGGGCAAGGAAGCGGACATTCTGGAACTATTGCAGCAGGCTTTGCGCGAAAAAGACCCGGACGTGCTGGTAACTGACGGAGGCGATAGCTTTCATCTTCCGTTCCTGGAGAAGTGCGCCGAGCGCAACGAGATGGAGCTGGAGCTCGGACGGGAAGGAGGAAAGCGCCGCGGGAAGGCGAAGAGCTACTTCACTTATGGACGCATTCTTTACAAACCGCCGGCTTACAAGCTGCGCGGGCGAATTCATCTGGACAAAGGATCATCGTTCATCTTTCAAGAGGGGAAGATGGCCGGACTGATCGACCTTAGTCGCCTGTCGCGCATATCACCGCAGGACATGGCCCGCATGTCCCCGGGAAGCGCCATCAGCGCCATGCAGGTGAACGAGGCCAGCAAGATGGGCTCGCTGGTGATGTGGAAGAAGAACCTGCCGGAGGATTTCAAGACCGCCGCTGAGCTGGTGGCCTGCGATCGCGGAGGACTCATATACGAACCGAAGGTGGGGCTTCATGAACACATCCAGGAGGTGGACTTCACCTCGCTCTACCCGAGCATCATGGTCCGCCACAACATATCTCCGGAGACGCTCAACTGCGATTGCTGCCAGGACAGCGGGGAACCCGTGCCAGGACTAGGTTACTGGACCTGCTCCAAGCGCAAGGGATTGCTAGGTCGCGTCCTGGAGCCGATCGTGCGCCGACGAATATCGCTCAAGCGCCTGAAGAAGGAGGGCGGGCGACGGAGCGCCATCTATGATCAGCAGGCCAAGGTGCTCAAGTGGGTGCTGGTGACCTGCTTCGGCTATACTGGCTATCGAAACGCCCGCTTCGGACGGATCGAGTGCCACGAATCGATCACCGCTCATGGCCGGGAGATACTGCTCAAATCGGCGGAGGTGGCCGAGAACCGCGGCTTCCGCGTGCTGCATGGCATCGTGGACTCCTTGTGGCTTTCCGGGAACGGAGACATCGAGGCCTACTGCCGGGAGATAGGGCAGCGCATGGGCATACCGCTGGTCTGGGACGGGGAGTACAAGTGGATCGTGTTCCTGCCGAACCTGACCAACGGGGCGGGCGCCTTGAACCGTTACTATGGAGCTTTTCAGGACGGGGAGCTGAAGGTTCGCGGCATAGCTCTGCGCAGAAGGGACACCTGTACGCTAGCCAGGGAGCTGCAGCAGGGCATGCTAGATCGATTGGTGCTTGGCGAGGACGCTGAGGGCTTCCGTCATCGCATACCGGAAGCGTTGGACGTCCTGGATTCGTTCATACGGAACCTGAGGAACATGGAGGTGCCGCTGGAGAAGCTGGTGCTATCCAAACGAATAACCAGGGAGCTGAACGACTACCGGCAGAAGAACGACCAGTTCCGGGCGCTCGCCCAGCTGGAGGACCAGGGCTTCCGCACGCCGCCCGGCGAGGCCGTGGAGTTCATCATGATCAAGGGCAAGGAGGTCAAGGTGGCCCAGTTCCTGGAAGGGGACGAGGAGTACGACATCGGGCGGTACGAGGAGCTTCTGTTCCGCACGGCGGGCGAGCTGCTGTCGCCGTTCGAGCTGGGCCAGGACCGTCTACGAGATTTCTATCGCAGGAACGGGGCGAAGTAGTAGAGGAGTATTGGTAGCAGCAGGCAGCCGGTCAGGTGCACTCGGCTGATGCCGATCTTCCCGGGTACCATGCCGAGAATCGTCGACAGCGTCAATAGAAGCAGACCGCCGGGGCCGGCCAGTACGAAAGAAAGGACGATCATTCCGATGAGCGCCCCCTGGTTCAATTTCGTTAGGTCCCGCCCTTGGGCCTTCACCAGAAGTTTACGGCCGAGGCGCATGGTCAGAACGTATGATACCAGTGATGTGAACAGTATGCACAACAGCAGGGAAGGCATTTCCGTTACGGACAGAGAGGGCATGGCCTCCTGCATCGCTAGCAACGTTCCGCTCCTCCCCTTGCCGATGAGCAATAATGTTCCCAACCCGAGCACCGCCGCTCCCGTTCCAACGGCCGACACGGTCGATATGAACTCCTCTGGGCCTCCGCGGGAACGAGGAAGCATGGTCGAAAGCACCGCTCCGGCCGTGGCCGTCACTCCTGGAAGCCAGCCGACCAGACCGCCCATGAACGAGCCTTTCAGAGCCCCGGTCACGGATGGCGATACGTCCGCCTCTCCATCCTGCTCGGGCATGCGTCCGCGAGACGAACCGATCAGCAAAGGGAGCCCGAAGAGACCGGTGAAGAGGGGCATCAGCATGTTGCCCTCCATTCCTTTCCAGATGTCCTCGCCGGGGACCAGCCCGTCCATGGCCATGACGCCGAGGATCCCTGAGCAAAGGAAAAGCAGAACGGACCAGCCCGATATCGGAAGGCGGTCCTTGCGGACTATCCATTTCCCGATCAGCGTTTGGTCCCCGGCCTCCATCCATCGCCCGCGTATGCGGAAGGTCTGCAATGGCGTCCGGACGTACCATCTTCCATGATGACGATTGACGGAACCGATGACCCTGGCCGAGTCCCCGTGCACCGGTATGTGCCGTTTGAGCGATATCATCTCGGCCGGCGTGGAACCCCCGCCCCTCATGTCCAGCTCCGCCTTGGGATCCGCTTTTCCGCTCTCCGCCCAGAACAGGAGGAACGGAACGGCAAGTAGCAACCAAGGAATGGCCGGAGTTACGGCATTGAGGACGCTCGTGGCCTGAAGGTGAACGAACGGCAACGGCAATAGGACTATCATTCCGGCCATGGCGCCGACCAGGCTGCCCTGGGCCGCCGCCTGCAAGGCGTTCATTCCCTTCCCTTCGAGGAGGAGTTTATGGGACGGCAGGACGGACATGCATTCCGTTTCATCTGGTACGCCCATGATCAGCGACGGTATGTAATCCAGGAAGGAATGGCATATCGCCGCGGAAAATATGGTACATGACAGCAACAGGGCCGGCGGGAGCGAGCAGCCGACCGAACCGCATATATCCTCCAGGAAAGGCGAAAGCGCTGGAACGCTCATTATCAGCAGCACGGCCAAGGTGTTCACGTGTATTCCCGGAGCGAGTCCGGACAACGCCCCCAGACCCATCCCGAACAGGGTGAAATATAGCAATAGAAGAAGGTCCGCGCCGAACACGCTTGACCAGCCGTACCACTGGTCAATAGCTCAGTGACTGCAGTCAGGCTAACCGGCATTCCTGCTTAATATATGCAAATCGATAGCGGGCCGTTCATGCCAGCTGTGCGCGCGGAGAAGCTCACCAAGGTGTTCGACGAACTGAGAGCAGTGGACGCCATCGATTTTCAGATCGAGGAGGGCGAGTGCTTCGGGTTCCTCGGGCCTAACGGCGCGGGAAAGAGCACTACGATGCGCATGATGCATTGCGCCAGCCCTATAACCTCCGGGAAGCTGGAGGTGCTGGGGATGGACGTGAACGACCGTTCCAGGGACGTCAAGGCCGTCATCGGCGTAGCCCCGCAGGAGAACAACCTGGACCCCGATTTCACGGTGCGTCGGAACCTGACCGTCTACGGACGCTATTTTGGTCTGCCAAAGGATGTGCTCGAGGAACGCGCTGACCGGCTATTGGAGTTCATGCAGCTGAGCGAGAAGCGGGACGAGCGCATCCAGGAGATCTCCGGGGGAATGAAGCGCCGCCTGATCATCGCCCGGGCCATGATGAACGACCCTCGGCTGCTAATACTGGACGAGCCGACGACGGGACTGGACCCTCAGGCCCGCCACCTCATCTGGGAGAAGGTGCGCGAGCTGAAGCGCAAGAAGGTCACGGTCATCCTTACCACTCATTACATGGATGAGGCGGAGCGGTTGTGCGACCGCCTGGTCATCATGGACCATGGCAAGATAATCCTGGAAGGAAAACCGCGGGACCTCATCGATTCCGTCATCGGAACGGACGTGATGGAGATAGATGTCCCTACGGACGAAATGGAAGCGTACGTGAAAGGCCAGGGATGGCAGTACGAACGCACCATCGACCGCCTGCTGATATTCACCAAGGAAGGGCAGAAGACGGCAGCCGAGATCAAGGAACGCTTCGCCATGAGCTACTACCTCATCAGGAACGCCACGCTGGAGGATGTGTTCCTCCGCTCCACCGGGAGGGCGCTGGTGGAATGAGCCTCATATCCAACATCTCCTGGCGCTCCCTCGCCCTCTGGAAACGCAATCGTGATGTGTTCCTGACCACCTGGAAGACCAACTTCCTCCCGCCGTTCCTGGAGCCGATACTATACCTGGTGGCCATGGGCCTGGGCTTCGGAGCGCTCATTCAAGCCGACATAGTGTACGGCGGGGAGAGCGTGGAATACATAAAGTTCCTGGCTCCCGGTCTCGTTGCTATCAGCATCATGTACGGCGCGTTCTTTGAATGCACCTACTCCTCCTTCGTTCGAATGTACTATCAGAAGACGTTCGACGCCATACTCGCGACACCGTTATCACTGGAGGACATCATCACCGGGGAGATACTCTGGGGGGCGACCAAGAGCTTCGTGAACGCCACCATAGTCCTGGGCGTCATAGCGGTACTGGGTTACGCAGAACTGCCGGGATTGCTGTTGATACCGTTGATCGCCTTCGTCGGAGGACTGATGTTCGCTTCGTTAGCGATGCTTTTCACCGCCCTGGTGCCGAACATGGACTCCTTCAACTACCCGTTCTTCCTGTTCATCACGCCGATGTTCCTTTTCAGCGGGACGTTCTTTCCTTTGAGCGTGCTGCCGGAATGGGGCCAGCAGCTGGCGATGACGTTACCGCTGACGCACATATCCAACATGACCAGGGACCTCTCGTACAACATGCTTACGACGGAAGTTGCGATCGGAGCCGCTTACATCATCGTCCTAACGGCGGTGTGCTTCCTCGGGTCGGTATATCTGATGAAGAAGCGCCTGGTCAAATGACGTGGACCTTGCCGTCCTTAACTTCCACGCTCACCAGGGTGCGGACCTTCTGGCCGATGTCCTTTTCCAGTTCTTCCAGCTTGTCCGTCTTCTTGACCACCACGATGATGTCCCTGACGTCGACACCCATCGTCTTGAGCGCCTTGACGATCGCCCGGAGCGTCCCGCCTGTGCTGACCACGTCATCCAGCACTATTACCCGGTCCCCTTTCTTCAATCCGTTGATGTAAAGCTCCTTCTCCGAATAACCTGTGGTCTGGCGAACGCTCACCTCGCCCGGCAGACCATACCTTCTCTTCCTGACCACGTTGTAGGGAATGCCGGTCATCAACGATAACGGCACGATGAGCGGTATGGCCATGGCCTCCGCCCCCACCAGATAATCGACGTTCAGGTCCAGGAGGTCGTATATGCGGTCAAGCACCTCGTCCAGCACCTGGGGGTCCATGGCCGGAATGCCGTCAGTGATGGGGTGCACGAAATACTGGTACTCCCCGAAGCGGACGATATCGCTCCGTTCCAGGCTCTCCTTCAATTTCTCCAACATGCAGCTCGTAACGGATATCGCACTGGTCGCTCATTAATTGTGCGATTTCCTTGGCAGTCATTATATGCCTGATGCTGGGATTCGGCTGACATGAAGGTTCTGGTCGGCAAGGACGCGGACATCAAAGAGGGACGGCTCAGATCGGTGATGGTCGACGGACGGAAGTTCGTGGTCGGGCGTTACCAGGGGCAATTGTTCGGAATGGACGGTAAGTGCTCGCACGCCGGGTTCGATCTTGCCTACGGAACGGTTCGCGATGGAGCGGTGGTCTGCCCGGCGCATGGCGCGACGTTCGATGTCCACGACGGAAAGAAGGTCACTCATTCCGGAGCCAAGGACCTGCGGGTCTACATCGTCTCCCTGGAAGGGGATGATGTGTACATAGAGATCTGATCACTTTCGCGGCAGAGCCTCGTCACCGTCGGTCCTCTGCCATTTGGCCCCTTTCTTCTTGACCTTGCCGGATACTGTCAGATGTTTCAGCGTGCGGCGAATGAGGTCCTCGGGCACATCTATCTGGAACTGCTCCTTGAAGCCCTTCTGGATGCCCAGGACGGTCTGAGGCTGGTAGAGCGTCTTTGGTAGGATCGTGCGCAGGTCCTCGTGCAGGTTCCAGGGGAATATGAACCAGGTCCAGTCCTCCTTCGGGACCTCGACCTCGAAAAAGTCCGGTTGCTTCTTGGAATGGGTGATGTGCAATAAGGTCGCGGTGCGCACCTCTTTCGGCCCCATGGCCTTTAGGTGCTTCTCGGCCAGCATCAAGCTCTCCCCGGTGTCCGTGATGTCGTCCACGATCAGAACGGACTCGCCCACTATGCTGGCGTTGAGCTCCTGCGTCAGAAGCGCTTTCCCGTCCGTGTTGGCGGTCACCCCCCAATGTTCGGTCTTCACCGCGTAGAGGCGCTTAACTTGCAGATGATCGCATATCACCCGGGCAGGAACCCAGCCGCCGCGGGTGAGGCCGATGACCACGGTCGGGCGGAAACCATTGTCAGCTATGTCGTTGGCCACGGCCTCTGTCCACCGCGCGATCTCGTCCCAGGTCAGAATACGGCACTTGAAGCTCTCCACCTTATCCATCCGGTCCACCCCGTTGGGCACCACGACCGTAATGCGGGAAAATAATGTTTGCCTCCTAAAGTAAGGGCGGAACCACGACCATCCGCCGGGTGTCGAAGAGCCCGCGGTCGCTCATCTTCAGTTCGGGAACCACGAGAAGCGATTGGAACGAGAGGGTCATGAACGGAGCCGGCATGCGGCAACCCATTCCCGCCAGCATATCTACCAGCTCGCTTTCCTTCTGAGCCACGACCCGGGCGGGGGAGGTGCTCATAAGGCCGGCCAGATCCAATGGCAACGTGGATATGTCGCTTCCATCGCATACCGCGAAGCCCCCGGAGCGGGAGACGGCGTTGATCGCCCTCGCCATATCATCGATCGACGCGCCCACGGCCAGGATGTGATGGGAATCGTGTGCGACGCTCGTAGCCATGGCCCCCCGCCTCAGACCGAAACCTTTTACGAATCCCAGTACCGGCCTCTCCTCCACGTAGCGGTTGACCAGAGCCATATGGAGCACGTCCTGCTCCGGAAGCGCTCTGACCTGCCCGCCCCTTACCGGCAGCTCGGTGACCAGAGAACCGCTCTCGATGCGGTCCGGGAAGGCCTCGATCACCCTGACGGACACCTTCTGCCCTTCCGCCGGCAGCAACATGTCCTCGCCGACCAGGTCCCTGGGCATAATACCAAGACCGTTGGTCCTTGGCTCGGCTAGGAATAGCGGGACGCCGTCCTCGGCCACCAGCCTCCCGGCGATGTATACCTGCAGGACGTTGAAATTGCGCAGGTCGTCCACGACCACCAGATCGGCCGTCCGGCCGACGGCCACGCTTCCCCCGGGCAGGTTGTAATGCCATGCCGGCCAGGCCGTCACCGCCCGGATGGCGTGCATGGGCGGCATGCCTAGGGCGACCGCCTTTCTCAGCAGAACGTCCAGATGACCGTTCACCAGGTCCCTGGCCCTGAGATCGTCGGAGACCAGCATGCACTCGTGCGTCTTGGCGAAGGGCATTAGGGAGAGAAGGTCCCGGGAGGCGCTGCCCTCCCGCACCTGTATCCACATCCCCAGGAAGTACTTCTCTTCCGCCTCGTCGGCGGTAAGGCTCTCGTGGTCCGTGCGCATCCCGGCGTTGATGTACTTCACCAGGTCTTTTCCGACCAGACCGGGGCAGTGCCCGTCGATCCCTTTCCAGAAGGATTTGGCCGCCTTGATCTTGGCGATGATGAGCGGGTCGTCCTTCAGCACCCCTTGCACGTCCATGACCTCGCCGAGACCGACGAAACGAGGGTCCTTGAGCATGGCCTCGATCTCCGCCACCCCTATGGTCGCCCCGGACCTCTCGTACTGGGTGGCAGGAACGCAGGAGGGGGCGGTAAGGTATGTTCGCAACGGCACGTTCGCCGCGTCCTCCAACAGGAGTTCGATGCCATTCATCCCCAGTACGTTGGCTATCTCATGCGGATCGGATACCACGGCCGTCGTGCCGTGCGGCACCGCCGCCTCGGCGAAGCGCGAAGGACACAACTGGGATGATTCGATATGGATGTGGGAATCGATAAGACCGGGCAGCAAGTATCTCTTGGGTGCGTCGGGAAGAGCGACGATCTCCGAGAACTTGCCGTCCTCCATGATCACCCGGCTGGGGACGATCTTTCCGTTCACCACGTCCACCAACTGACCTTCGACCGACTTCCGGCTCATGGAACCGATTCAGCCTTGGGAATGCAAAAACCTTTTGACCGTTCCTTCCGATGAACGATCATGACCTATCCCCGGCAGGTCCTCAGCAAGTTGCGATGGGGAGACGGCGGTCTGCACGATGTCGTAATCACTTACATCCACCGCGGCGGACCGGACGACCTGGCATCAGTAAAGGGCGAGAGCATCACCGACCTGGACAGGTCTTTCTTCACGGTAGGGGAAGGGCAGATACCCTACCACCGGATAGTAAAGATAGAAAAGAAAGGGGAAGTTGTTTTCCAGGCCTAGTGCCGGGGCTCGTTGCAGTTCGGGCAGTTGTGCATGAAGGCCGGATAGTTGACACCGCACTTGCGGCACTTGGCCATCTCAACCTTCTTTTCCTTGTGCTCCGCCGGAGCGGGAGCGGGCTGCTCAGGAGCGACGGGGGCGGGCTGAGCCGGAGCCGGCTGCGCGGGCGGTGCCTGCTGGGCCTGAGGCTCCTGCGCCACCTGATACTGCTGGGCCTGGTAGTCCTGGTACTGCAGCTGGAAGACGCCCTGTAGCTTCAGGAACCCGATGAGCAATATGAGACCGGGAATGACCCAGACGAAGAAGCCCACGACCGTCCAGATGAGAAGGGAGTTGCTGGCCTGCTTGAACCTTCCCTGATCGAGGTTGGCGAAGACCTGTTTCTTCAGCATGAACAGGAGCACCATGCCCAGGGCGGCGGCTACCAAGGAGTAAGCCCCTGTGTATAATGTGCCGGATATGATGTTCAGCACGCCTATCACCAGGGCTATCAATGCGAATATCAGGGCGAAGAGCTGTCCGATGTAGACCAGCTTGCGGGCCTCGGCGACACTGGCTGGAAGCCAGGGCGGGCCGTTCTCGGATGCCAGGAAATTGTTCAGGTCCATCTTAATCCTCCAAAGGGATCCATCCCACTGGATTTCATACATGGCATTCGGAAATTTCAATCTATCTGACCGCCAATGGTCCTGTGCCTTTGGTCCGTGCCAACTCACAAGAATTATATATCATACTTCGACTACGAAAGGCGTCAAGGTTGAAATGGATGAAGAATGAGGATTTCAAATACCTGTACGACCGATTGAAGGAACCCTCTGATATCGATGTTCTCTCCAAGGAACTGAACCTGGACCGCGAGCTTCTGACCGTAATATACTCCCAGAGGACCCAGAGGGAGTCCATGAAGAGGCATTATAAGGTGAAGCGGGACGCGCCAAGGTTGCTCAGGTCCTGGCGAAGCGGGGAGACCTTGTTGGAGATAGCGCGCCGCTACGAATTTCCTCCCGTGCTCACCGGCCTGGTCCTTTTCAATGAGTCTGGACGGTCCAACAAGCAGTACTGGGCCTTGGTACGCAACCCGGAGGCCATAACGGACAAGGAGCTGCGCCGCCAGATCGAGGAGATAACCGCCGCTGACATCATCAACTCTCCCGAGGGGGACCTGAAGCAGAAATTGCGCGGGAAATGGGGCGAGAAGAACCTTCAGGACTGGCTGGACAGCCAGGGCATAACCTACCGCACGGAGAACGATCTGCGCGGAAGTTTCACCAAGACCCCTGACGCCTTGCTGGACAAACCCATCATGGTCAACGGTTGGAAGATCAACTGGATAGAGTCCAAGGCCTCCTTCGGCGATTTCGTGGAGGTCAACAAGAACACCAAGAAGCAGCTCTCGCCTTACGTGGAGCTGTTCGGTCAAGGCCTGGTCGTCTACTGGTTCGGTTTCGTGGACGAGATAACCATGGAGGACGGCATCTATATAACGGACGCTTCCCTGACCGGGCTGAACTGCCGTTACCTAGAGTGAACGGAAGCTGAACACCTTAAATATCTATCATCATTATTTTAGTCCATGGACCGGACCGAGGTCATCTCCGCCAGCGATTTAGAGCGGTATGGGTACTGCCCGCTCAGCTGGTGGTTGGGACGGAAGTCCCAGTCCAGCACCCCCGAGCAGGAGAGGGGGGATGCCGCACACCGTGACAAGGCCGATGAATATCGCCGAATCCGGAACATAGAACAGAAGGCCTGGGACTGGGAAAGGATGGTCTTCCTCTTCTCGCTGGTGGCGACCGTGCTGGCCGTCACCGGCATCTCCTTGATGCGGGCCGCCGGCAGTGTGAACATTGGATGGATATTGCCCCTGCTGAGCATCATCTGGTTCCTGGCGGTGATCGCCATGCTCTATCTTTCAGCCCTGCGAGGGAGGGCCATCATCCAAGTTCGAAGATTGCAGATAGTGGCGATGGTTGGACTGGTCCTCATGGTGGTGGCTATGAACATCGGCAACCTCATCCAGGCCGACCCCATGGTCTCCATGATACTGGAGGCCTTGGCGCTGGTCTGGCTGATTGCCGCCTCGCTCGCCCTTTACTTGTCGCTCTCCGCCTCCCAGAAGGTCGGGGAGCGTATGAACGCCGAAGGCCTGGAGGGGGAGATCAAGTACGTTGGAACGGACGATTCGCAGTTGTATCTCTCGGAGAGGTACGGGCTCAGCGGCCGACCGGACTTCGTGCTGGAGATCGACGGTCAATTGATCCCGGGAGACCTCAAGACCGGACGAACCCCGAAAGGACCGTTGTTCTCGCATATATTGCAGGTGGCGACCTATTGCCTGCTCATCGCGGAATCGTCGGGCAAGCGCCCTCCGTACGGTCTTCTGCTATATGGGAGCGAGGAACATGAGATCGAGTTCGACGCCGAGCTGGAGAAGATCCTTTTAGAAAAGGTGGATGAGATGCGCAAGCTGATGCGCAGCGGAGAGGTGCACCGCAACCACAACCGACCGGGCAAGTGCGCCAGCTGCTCCCGCCGAGAGTCCTGCCCAGAGAAGCTGGTGTGATCACTCCACGGTGACGCTCTTGGCTAGGTTCTTGGGCTTGTCTATGGAGCAGCCGCGACGTTTGGCCACGTAGTACGACAGCGCCTGGAGCGCGACCGTCACCGGTATGGGAGAGAAGACCGGTTTTACCGGCGGGACGTATATCATGCGCTCGCATAACCTGGACAGGTCGGTATCGCCCTCCAGACCCACACCGAGCACCGGACTGTCCCGCGCGGCCACCTCCGATATGTTCGCCAACATCTTCTCGTAGGTGTGGTCGCCTTTGATGGCTACGGCTATCACGGGGGTCTTAGAATCCAATAGCGCCAGTGGGCCATGCTTCAGCTCACCGGCGGCGAATCCCTCGGCATGGATGTACGATATCTCCTTCAGTTTCAGGGCGCCCTCCAACATCGTCGGGTAGTTGATGTTGCGTCCGATGAAGAAGCAGTGCTCGGATTCGTCGATCATCTTGCTCGCTTCCTCGATCTCGTGCATGTGGTTCAGCACCGACTGCACCATGTTGGATGATTGGCGCAAGGAGGATAATGCGCTACGCATGGCGTCGTGGCTCAACGTGCCATTGGCGTAGCCTATTCGTATGGCTAACATGTACATGGCCAGAAGCTGGGTGAGGAACGTCTTGGTCGCGGCCACGCCGATCTCCGGGCCGGCCTTGGTGTAGAGGACCTCGTCGACCTCCCTGGTTATGGTGGAACCGACCACGTTCGTGACCGCCAAAGTGCGGCACCCCCGGCGCCTGGCCTCCCTTGCCGCGGCCAGCGTGTCCGCGGTCTCCCCGCTCTGCGTGATGAGTATGACCAAAGGTGCCTCCCTGGTCCCTGGTGAATAACGGTATTCGGACGCCAGCTCCAGCGTGGTGGGTATCCCGGCGAACTCCTCCATGGCGTACTTGCCGACCATGGCGGCGTGGAACGAGGAGCCGCAGGCCACTAGCTTCACGGAACTAAAGTCCATCCTGGGTATCACATCCCCATTCTCGATGAGGTCCAATGCCCCCAGCAGAGTGTTGTGAATGGCGTTCGGCCCTTCGAATATCTCCTTGAGCATGAAGTGCTCGAAGCCGCCCTTCTGAGCGTCCTCGGCGGACCAGGTCACCACGGAGGTCTCCCTTTTCACTATCGCTCCGTCCTGATCGAAGACCGTTACCCCCTTAGGAGTTAGAGAGACCGTCTCCCCGTCCCTGATGTACAGTACCTGGTTGGTGTAACTGAGTAGCGCCGTGACATCAGAGGCCAGGAAGTTCTCCTTGACCCCCAGTCCGACCACCAGAGGGTTCTCCTTACGGGCGGCGGCGACCTCTAGGCTGCCCTCCAGGACCGCCGCGATGGCATATGTCCCCTGAATCTCCCGGGTGGTGTCCGCAAGTGCCTGGCGCAGATCGCCGGTGTAATGGGTCTCCATGAGATGGACGACCACCTCGGTGTCCGTCTCGGAGGTGAAGTGGTGGCCTTCCGATTCGAGCCGTTCCCGCAGAGCGGTGTAGTTCTCGATGATCCCGTTGTGAACGATGGCCAGCTTTCCATCGCAGGACACGAAAGGGTGAGCGTTCCTATCGGACGGCCGACCGCAGGTGGCCCATCTGGTATGGCCTATCCCCGTGCGACCTTCGAACTTGGGAAGGGCCTTCTGCAGGACCTCCAGCTCCCCCTGCTTCTTCAATAGCACCAGGCGCCCATCCTCAACTATGGCGACACCGGCGGAATCGTACCCCCGGTACTCCAATCGTTTCAGACCCTCCATCAGCACTTCCGAGGCCCGGCGGTGGCCCGAGTATCCAACGATGCCGCACATCAGACCACTAAGCTCCTGTTCTCCAGCGTCCCGCTGACCTTGGCGCCGTCGCCAACTCGTGAGTTGGCCCCGATGATGGTTCCGGCGGACAGCACCACCTGAGGACCTATCTGAGTGAACTCCCCGACCATGCTGCCGGCCTTCTCCACCTTGAAGAAATCGTCCTCCACCCTGACCTGGGCCAGGCCAGATGGCGCGGAGAAGCCGGTCATTATCCGGCATCCGTCGTCGATCACCGCCCGGGATATGTGGGCATGGGAACCTATGGAGACGTTGTTCATGATCATGGAATTGTTGATGTAGGTGTAAGGAGCGATGTGCACCCCGTTGCCTATGCTGGTGGTCGGAAATATCGTCACGTACGGACCTATCTCGCAACCCTCGCCGATGGACACCGGTCCCTCGATGTAGCAGCCAGCTCGGATCCTGGTGCCGGCCCCCACGTACACCGGCCCGCGCATGGTAACCCCGGACTCGATGGTACCCGATGTCTCCTGACCCGATAGGCTGAAGGCATACTCGTTCAAACGGATGAGGTCCCATGGGTAGACGGCGTCCATCCAACGACCGGTGGAACGGACCGCGTCCACCTTCAGACGAGGCATGCAGCTGTGCAGAACGTGAGTGATCCCGGACTTTCCGGCCATGATCCCCTTCTCCAGGTGATCGAATATGGTGGGCGGTAATCGGTAGATGCCGGTGTTGATGATGTTGCCCACCTTCTTGTCGGGCTTCTCGATGATGTCCACCACCTGACCGGACTCGATCTGGACGACCCCATACTTGGAGGGGATCTCGGAATCGGTCACCAGCATGGCCAGGCCACCCTTGTGGTTCAGGAGGTCGGCGATGACCTGGGCGTCGATGATGTTGTCCCCGGCCACCAATATGAAGTCGTCCTTGATCTGGCTTCGGACCGCCAGAGTGGCGTGGGCGGTACCCAGCTGTTTCTCTTGGATGGAATAGGATATCTTGACCCCGAAGCGTGAGCCGTTCCCGAAGAAGGACATTATGCGCTCCTTCATGTAGCCCACGACCAGGATGATCTCGGTTATGCCGTTCGCCGCCAAGGCTCGAACGACATATTCCAGGATAGGTCGGTTGCCGATGGGGATCATGACCTTGGGCCTGGATACGGTGAACGGACGGAGCCTGGTCCCCTCCCCGGCGGCCAGAATGACAGCTTTCATCAAAGGATCCTCAGGGCATAGCCATCCCTGTGGCCGTTTATTAATCTTTTTCGCACCATCTGATTGGCGATAAATGATAATGGGGAGGAAAGTTGTTTAAAAATCGAGAGGGGTCAAGCGGACAAGGTTCAGCAGATGCCCGACCCCTCCAATTCCGCGTTGCCCAATGAGATCACGAGATTCCTCGAGAACCCGGGAGGGCATTCCCTCATCGTGCGGGGGAACGCCGGGACCGGGAAGACCACCTTCGTTCTGCAGGTGGCGGAGGAGTTCAAGGACCGGCAGAGGGCACACTATCTTTCGACCAGGGTATCCGATTCGTCCCTGCTAAGGCAGTTTCCCTGGCTTGCCGACCGTTTGATAACCAGGGAGGAGACCAGTACCCGTCGCCGTTCCGGCTTCGGACGATTGAAGGGCGTGGGCTCCGGCGATCTGTTGGTGTCCCGGAAGGAGATGACCGTCTCCATCGGCCGGACCATGCCCGACCTGGAGAACCTGTATGACCTGGTGGAGAAGGCCGGGGAACGGGTGCTGGTCATCATCGACAGCATCGACGCTCTGGCAGACCGATACGAACTACAGTGCCGGGAACTGATGATCGCCCTGCAACGCGACCTGGTGGAAGGCCAGGGGGCGAACCTGCTCTTCGTCCTGGAGAACAACGACCACATGCTCGATTACCTGGGAGACGGGGTCGTGGAGTGCACGCGGATGGAGCACGAGCGGCGATTGGTGCGAGAGATGGACCTTATGAAGCTGCGAGGGGTGGAGGTTCAGCAGCCCCTCTATCTTTTCAGTTTGAAGGGCGGCAAGTTCCGCTGCTTCGGAGCCAAGTGGGACCGGGGCAGCGGGATGAGCAATGAGTTCGCCAGACCGGAGGACCCTGCGGGCCATCTCTCGTTCGGGATAACCGATCTGGACGAAATGACTGGGGGCCTCTTCCCGGGAGCGGTGACGCTCATCGAGCTGGGCGGCGGGCTTCCCCCGTTGGTCAGTGGGATATTGGAGAGGTCGTTGGTCTCCAGCTTTGCCAAGGCCGGGCGCGGGGTGCTGTGGGTGCCTTTGCGAAAGGAGAGCGGGGCGGGAGCCAGGGGGATGCTGCAGAACGTTTTGACGGACGGAGAGATGGAGAAGACGGTTCGGGTCGTGGAACCGGCCTCCCAGATGGACCAGGGAAGCGGACGTTACGTCATGGCCGTCGAAGGGACCAGGGTATCGGACGACCTGAAGTGGAAGAACATCGTTTACGCTCTGAATGGCAGCTCACAACCGTTCCTCTCGCTGATGGGGTTCGATTCCCTGGAATCGATTTACGGCGGAGAGGTCATGGAGGGACTGATCGATCATCTCGCCGCGGTCAAGCGCAATGGAGGGTCGTTCGTGGGACTGACCTCCCCGACATCCCGATCCACGGCAAGGCTGGCCGATCTGGCCACGGTGCACTTGAAGGTGGAGAGGATAGGCGGGACGGTGGTGCTCTACGGCAGTAAACCGTTCACCGAGTGCTTCGCATTGACGGTAGAGGAAAGACCCCAGGGAGGGTGCGTGTCCCTGACCCCGCTGGTGTGAGGTGCTTTGAATGTTCAGGACCAATTTTCCGCAGATGTGCTCGGTGCTCATTTTGGGAACACCGGGCGTAGGGTTGTTGGAGTTCCAGATGAGCATGGTCAAGGAATACCTGGACCAGGGCGAACCGGTGGTCTTCGTGACCATGGACCTGCTGCCTAGGGACCTGTTTACATCCATGGAGCGCTTCGGCATCTCGTTGGACCTCCTGGGAAAAGGGCTATACGTGATCGATTATCACTCCAGCCTGCTCGGTAACGGGGACGATCGCGAGGCCGGGGACCGTACCAAGGTGCGCCGCATTCATGACCTGGAAGGAATAATGTTCAACGTGGCCAACATATTCGCTGAGGAGAAGCGTCCTCTGAGGGTATTCATGCATACCCTTTCCACGCTATTCCTGTACAACCAGGCCAGCGTGGTGCTCAAGTTCTTCCAGATCAGCACCTCCCGCATACGGAGCGAGTTCGGGACGGCCATCGTGTCCGTGTTCGACGGGGTGCACGAGGAGAAGGCCCTCAATCACCTGGTGGCGTTGGCGGATGGGGTCATCGAACTGCGCTTCGATAACGATCTCAATCGCGTGTTGAGGGTGCGGCACATGCGCGGCATGTCGGTACCCGGCCGGTGGATACCGTTCGAGATAACCCCGGGAGGCGAGGAAGCGCCAGCTCCAGTACTGGAGTGGAAGTGATCAATCCTCGGCTTCTTCCATGACCCCGTACAGAGCGCGATTCAGCTCCTGAACGGCACGGGCGGTGGCCTTGGAATACAGCGTGCATTCCATCTTGGGCCGGACCACCATCTCCTTCTTTCGGCAGTACACCAGCTGATCGCTCAACCCCAGCTCGGGGCGGTTCTCGCGATGCAGACAGGAAAAACAGAGCGCCTTGTTCATCTGGCGCGTTCTATCGTGCATGGTGTATTTGATGGTTCCCTATTTGTTCAGCGTAATAGCCTCGGTGATGTCCAGGACCTTGAGGCCTTCCCTTCCCAGGTTCAGGGAGCAGAAGGGGCAGGCAGTTATCACGCCGTCCACCTCGGCCCGGCGGTACATATCGACCTTGTGGCGGGCGATGGAGCCGGACGTTTCCGGAAAGCCGGATAGCATGCCTCCCCCGCCGCCGCAGCAGCTGTCCTCCTGGGGCATCCTGACGATGTCCACACCGGCATTCTCCAGAATAATTATCAGGTCCTCGGCGGCCCAGGGACTGAGGCCCCGCCTCAGGTGACAAGGAATCTGTAGCGCCCAGCGGCCTTCCAGCTTGGAACGCAGGTCCAAGCCCTTCAGGACCTCTATTACATGCTCGGCCTCGATCCCGTAGAACTCCCGGAGCTGATACGTGCAGCCGGGGCAGGAGGTGATCACTCGGTCGTACCGCGAGAGCGCCTCTGTGTTCCGGCGGCGGAGGTCCTCGGCCACCTCTGTGGCCCCGATCTTCAGAAGTGGAGAACCGCAGCACAGGACCTGGCTCGAGATATCGTGCTCTATCCCTAGCGAAGTTAGGAGGGAAGACACCGTTCTCGTGAGGTCCGCGGAACGACCGAGACCGATGCATCCTGGGAAGTACAGGGTACGATTCCCTTTCTCTATCCAGCCACTGAACTCCGTATTGACCGATCGCCCGAACGAGGATATGTTCTCGAGCATCCGGCGATGACCGGGCAAACGTTCACCGGACATCCCCGACCTGAGCTTTAACATGGAGCGGGTGAGGGTGATCCCGGAGGGGCAGGCCCACTCGCAGGCATGGCACATGGTGCAGCGCAGAGCGTTGTGGCCGACGCTTTCTCTCTCCAAGAACCGGGGGGCGTCCACTCCCACGGTTCGTGGTCCTGGGAATGGCGAACCTGAGAGATCGTTGAGAACCGGGCATACCCGCAGGCAGCTGCCGCACTTGACGCACCGGCCTTCGTTCATGATCCCTCCAGTGCCTGGACGGCAAGATACGCGCCCTCCAGGGCCTCGGTCAACCCGGAGCCGTATTCCCTGCGTTCCGAAGAAAGGCAGTCCCCGGCGCCGGCGACGTTGTTCATTGGGTGACCATCGCTGGCGATCAGCATGCCGTTCGAGCTATCGTAACCGCCTCTGAGCCCGTCGTTGGATCGAACGACCTGGAACATACCAAAGGGATCGCTGATATTCCGTTCCTTGAGAGCCAGCCCATCGACCAGGGGGCCCCCGGTGGCGATAATGACCGCATCGATCAAGATATCGCGGACCTCTTGACCTCCGGCGACCGTCGCTCCGCGCACCTCGCCGTCCCGTACATCGAGAGCGGTTACTTTCCTACCGTCCCAGATGGTTACCCCTGACCCTGCGGCCTTCGAACGCATGATATCCCCCAGCCTCTGACCTGGCGCGCTCAGGGGAGTGATCGCCTCCAACACTCTCCTTCCACTGCGAAGCTCCAGTATGTCCAGCTGGTGATAGTCTTCCAGAGCGACCATGGCCGGGAGCAGTATCGCTTCGGCCGATTGTCTTTGCAATTCGTCGGCCAACGTCTCCCAGGATTCGTCACTGAATAAAGAGGCGGCCAGGGGAACATCCGAGGGGACCGAGCTCGGCAATATGAGCGACTCCGCCCTGATGCCCCGGGCGTTCAGCGTGGCCGAGGCTACGCGCGCCTGCAGAGATGGATGTCCCTCCAGACCGACCACCGCGACGCTCTTTGGCGCCTCACCTTCCTTCCAGGTGGAATGGGGCGGGGACATCCAGCATCGGTATGACGTTCCTATCTTGCTCATGCCTTCCCTAGATCCGTAGGTCCAGGGCATCATTTCGTTGTTCAGAAACTCCATGATCTCCGAACGGCAAACGTTCGGTTGGGACCTCAGGCAGCCAGTGGACATGGCGGTGCTCGGGGTCCCCCGGCCCACCAGGATGACCTCCCAACCCTTGTTCGCCAAGAGCCAGGAGGAGAACGTTCCGGCCGCCCCTTTGCCCACCACGAGAACGCGGTTCATTCCTTCCCCTCCAGCCCGTAGACGCCTCTGAGGACGTGTCGGCGCAGAATCTCCTGTCGCAGCTGGTCGCCGGTCGCTTGCGTCAGGCCACGTTCCCTTTCCTCAAGGAATTCCTTCAAGGAGGGGACAGGATCTACCTGGTTCCGTTCTATCATGACCTCCAGTACGGAAAGTGAGCAGTCGAACCCCTGGCAGTAACCCATTCCCGCCCGGGTCCTGCGCATCACGTCGGCCAGTGTCAGAGCGTCCCCCTTGCTCAGGACCATCGTCACTTCGGAACGCATGACCTGTTCGCAGGAGCACAGCACCCGAGTGTCGGCGGTATCTATCGAAGTGGCCGCCCGTCCGTACTTGCGCCTTAGCCTGGCCGAAGAGATCGAACCTCCCTTCGGATCCGGGGCGGGCCCGAGCTTCTCCAGGTGCGTACGGCAATTGGCGCCGTTCCCCAGAATTTCGCACACCCGATCGGAGACCTTCTCGGCCATCAGCCTATAGGTGGTGAGCTTTCCGCCGGCCACGCTCAACAGGTTGTCCACCTTGTCATCGCTCATTATGGCAAAGGAACGACTGGCCTCCCTACCACCTCCGCCCAATAACGGTCGTACCCCGCCATACGTTCGTATCGCCCGGCATTCGCGGAGGGACGGCAGCATGGCCGAGGCCTCCTTTATCAGAAGCTCGACGTCCTCCTTGGACACCGCCACATCGTTCGGTGATCGCGCGAGCCGAGAGGTGGTGCCCAAAATCGTGGACGTGTGGTTCGGAACGGCGATATCGCCATTTGAAGGCTGTCTCAGCCGGTTCATGACGTGTCTACACTGTCGACCGTCCAGGACCAGCATGCTGCCCTGGTCCAGTCCCATGGGAACATGGCAGCCGGCCATGCTAGCGACGTCGGCTACCCAGGCCCCGGCGGCGTTGACCACCAACTCCGGAACGATCGACGATGGGAGACCGCCACGTCGGTCCCGGACCTCGACCTTCACCACCCTCCCATCCTGGACCGTCATTCCGGAGACGGCGCAATGGTTGAGAACGGTAGCGCCAGCGGAACGAGCGTCATCCATGTTGGCCTGGACCAGCGAAAATGGATCGACGGAACCGTCCGGGACCTTGAAGCAGCTGACCACCTTAGGATCCAACCCCGGTTCGCAAGCGATTGCCTCCTTGGACGTGAGCTCCTCAGTGGGAACGCCTGCCGAACGGCAAGAAGTGGTGAACAGGTCAACGAAATCAGGATCGTCCTCCGGCAGCGAGACGAACAGGCCGCCAGTGTCCTCTATGGCGAAGGGGGCGATCTCCTTGAGCACGATGTTCTCCGCCGCGCACTCGGAGGCGGACACGGCATCCTTGACCGCGTATCGCGCACCGCTGTGCAAAAGTCCGTGATTGCCGCCGCTGGCGCCGTGACAATAGTCCCCCATCTCCAGCAGGAGGCATTCCACCCCGCGCTGAGCGAGGTCCCTAGCGATGCCCGCCCCGGTGGCACCTCCCCCTATGACGAGAACATCCTTACGCATTTGATCCTGCGAAAAGGAATGGAGGAGTTCGTATATGGAAGTTGAGAGATGTAAAAAGTAGCGGGGGGTCGATTTGAACGACCGGTCTCCGGGTTATGAGCCCGACGGGATGTCCTGGCTACCCTACCCCGCTCTGGTATTTCCCCATCATGCGTAGGCCGGTTATAAACCTTTCTACCTGCGGCTGATGGCTGGTTCAGAAGAACTTGCGCAGCTTCATGACGTCCTCGAGCGAACCTCTGATGACTACCTTGCGCAGGGCCCAGGCCTTCATCGGCTTCATTTTGCCGGTGAAGAGCTCATCGATGGTCCGGGGGTCCGAGCAGACGACGATGTCGGGACATTCCATCAGACCTTCGTCCAAGCAGGAGATGCAACTGTCCTTAAGCAGGAACGAATAGTTCTCCGTGCCCAGTTCTATGTTGACCTTCTTCACTAACGGCCCTACCTCCTCGCGGAGCTGGGCATCGCATTGCATCTTGCCGTTGAACTTGTCAATGGCGTTCAATAGGTGGTCCTTGGTGGTCATGTCATTCCCAGTCGCTTAGTTTGGAGGTCTTGGAGGAGCATAACATGTCCTTGGCCGTGGCCCACGACCTCCTGGTATATGGTGGCAAATCCCCCTTCTCCCTTATCCAATTTTCCAGGAAAGCCCTCGTTCTAGGATCGGACGAATAACCGCTGCCGACCTCGCCGATCTCCTCTCCGATGCGGCGCATCTCCGCGTCCCGACGGACCTTGGCCACGATGGAGGCGGCGGATACCACCGGATAGTTCAGGTCGGCCTTGTGCTCGCAGATCAGTTCCGTTCGAAATCGGCAGGCCCTAGCCAGAGCGGTCTTGAAGTGCTGCTCACTGGCGTCGCAAGCGTCCACGTATGCTATCTGGGGCCGCAGATCGTCGATCAGAGCGGCGAAGGCCCGTATCTCCAGGGTGTTCAGGGACGTCGTCCCTTTGCGCTCGTCGATGGAGCCAGGATCGATCATGACCACCTTCCAGGTGGAATTGGCCTGTATAAGCTCGGCCAGCCTTTCCCTTTCCTCGGGCTTGTGAAGCTTGGAGTCCTTGACCCCCCACTCCCGGAACAGACGGTCGTCCTCCACCATCACCGCGGCGACGACCAGAGGACCCATGACCGGTCCCCGGCCAGCCTCATCAAGGCCACATATCATCAGAGGGGGATTTTGTCCTGGTTATTTATCAATGTTGAACGACATTCCACCAGAAAAACATACTTTTACCAAAAAAGTTGTTGATGGGCTAAAATATAAAGATATCCCCCCGTTGGAGGAAGCGGTGATGTGAATTTCCAAGAGCGACGTTCAGAACCGGTACCTGACCAATGGGTTCAAGCTTACCCGGGTGGGAGTGACCGGGGTCAAGAAGCCGGTTCGCGTGCACCGTGACGGCCGCGACACCTGCCTCACCTGCGAGATCGATGTTTACGTGGACCTGCCCTCAACTCAAAGGGGATCTCACCTATCCCGGAACCTAGAGGTCATCGCGGAGATAGTGGAGCAGGGAGTTTCCCAACCGATAAAGGGGTTGGAAGTTCTGGCCTCCGACATATGCCGCAGGCTGCTGGACCGGCATGAGTACGCCTCCTACGCCGAGGTGCACATCAAAGGAGATTACTTTTTAGAGCGCTCCTTGCCCACCGGCCGCAAGAGCATCGAATCCTACAAGCTCATCGCTCGGGCCACTCACAAGCGCGGCGATGGACTTTTGAAGATGATCGGCGCCCGGGTGATCGGAATGACCGCCTGCCCCTGCGCCATGGAGAGCGTGGACGAGATCCAGGGAAACACCCTGAAGCAGGTCGGATGCCTTCCGACCATCTCTCACAACCAGAGGAACGTGACCACCGCCATGCTGGAGGTCCCAGAGGAGTTCGACGTGGAGGTCGACGATCTCATCGAGATCGTGGAGGCCTCGTTCTCCAGCCCCACCTTTGAGATCCTGAAGCGGAAGGAGGAGGCCAACGTGGTGATCAACGCCCACCGCAACCCCAAGTTCGTGGAGGATGTGGTCCGGGACAATCTGGCCTTGATACTCAAGCGCTACCCGCAACTGCCTGACGACACCGTGGTGACGGTTCGCAGCGAGAGCGAGGAGTCCATCCACAAGCACAACGCCGTGGCCGAGAGGGTGACCACCCTCGGCGAGCTGCGCAGCGACCTGGTGTAGACATGGGATATAGGGCGGTGGTGTGCGATGTGGACGGCACCATCACCGATCCCTCCAAGATTATTCAGACCCTGGGGATCGAGGTGCTGCGAAAGGCCCAGGACCGCGGCCGGGTGGTGATACTGGCCAGCGGGAACGTTCTGCCAGTGGTCTACGGGCTTTCTACCTTCATCGGTCTGCGAGGCCCGGTGGTGGCCGAGAACGGCGGTATCGTCTCCTATCAGGACGAGGTGCACACCCTGTTCTCCAACGAGGTCCCGTTGCAAGCGTACGAGCACCTGCGCACCGTGATGCCCGGTGTACGTCGCCTATTCACGGACCAATGGAGGCGCACTGAGGTCGGAGTGAACCGCGAGGCCGACCTGACGGAGGTGCTGGAAGCCCTAAGGGATTGGCCATTAGAGGTGGAGGCCACCGGTTTCGCCATACACCTGATGCAGAGGGGGCACAGCAAGATGGCTGGCGTTCGTAAAGCCTGCGAGTTGATCGGAGTTGACGTATCGGAGGTGGTGGCCTTCGGGGACGCTGACAACGACGCCCTGATGCTGAAGGAGTGCGGTTACGGGGTGGCGGTAGGCAACGCCTCGGATAAGGCCAGAAAGGCGGCGGACCTGGTAACGAAGGGCAAGCATGCCGAGGGCGTCCGCGAGGGATTGATCTCCCTGGGGCTCATCTGAGAGAACCTATTTTTACTAGCCCGGACAATGAAAAAGCATGGAGGTCATAGGTCTCTGCTCCATATGCTCCAGGCCGGCCAGGTACAGTTGCACCATGTGCGGCCGACTGGTATGTCCGTCGCATTATGACACGCATGGACGCCTGTGCGACCAATGTTCCCCGGAACGTAAGAACGAGCGCTTACGCCGGGACGGGCCGGAAAGGCATCTTCTGCAATGATCAGAGTAGCTTCTTGGCCGAGGCCTCGTCAAGGTCAATGGACTTGAGCAGGTACTTCAAGGCCTTCTTGGCTATGATGGCCCTGGTCTGCTCGTCCAGACGGGACTCGTAAACGATGAGCGCCTTCTTGTGGTACTCGACGCCGAACTCCGAATAGTAGTAAGTGGCGTTCTCCGGGTCGATCTGGGCCGCCTTGTTGTAGCACGCCTCGGCGTCGTTGAAGAGGCCGATGTCCATGCAGAAGGCTCCCCAGCTCTGCAAGATGAAAGGGTTCTCCGGATCGAGCTCGGAGGCCTTCTTGTATAGGGCCACGATCTCCTCCTGAGTGACCTTGGGGACCAGTACTCCAGCGTCCGCTTTCGCCAAAAATGCTGAGGGGTTGGTCGGATCGGCCTTGATGGCCGCATCGAACTTGGTAAGGGCCTTAGAGTATTCGCCTTCTTCCATCAGTCGATAGCCGTCCTTCATCAACTTGTCGAAATCCACGGTTGCCATTGGTTTTCCCTTATCCGAGAGTATTAGATGGTTGGAGATAAAGCTTTCTTTAAAGGGGCCAGTCCTCAGAGGTTGCGAATAAAATGATTGTTCTGGTCGACCAGCACGACCTTGGACGGGATGGGTCTGTCGGTAAGCTCGAAGGCCATGATTATGACCTTATCGCCTACGTTCACCAGGTGAGCGGCGGCGCCGTTCACGCTGATGACCCCCGAGCCCCGCTTACCGACGACCGCATAGGTCTCGAAGCGGGCGGCGTTGTTAACGTCCGAAACTAGAACCTTCTCCCCGGGCCAGATGTCCGCCCGTTCCAGAAGGTCCTGGTCGATGACGATGCTCCCCACGTAGTCCGGTTCCGCGGCGGTGACCGTGGCCCGGTGTATCTTTCCCCTCAGGAGCTGTCGCATACGACTACGCAAGAAAAGCACCCTATTGAAACTTTCCCTGATAAGCTCGCCCTGCAAATTCATCTTTGGACGGGGTCAGCGGCGATTGCAGGAACCGATTATCTTGACCGCTGGAGCGTTGAGCACCATATCGTGCTCCAGCACGGCGTCGATGTTGAACACGACACGCATGTTCTCCGGCGTTAGCACCTCCTGAGGAGTGCCCAGGGCGTGCACCTTATGGTCGTGGATGAGGACCATCCGGTGGCAGTACTTCACGACCATGGGGAGGTCATGAGATACGATGACCACGGTGAGACCCTCCTCCTGCGATAGACGCCTGACGAGGTCCAGCACCTCGAACTGATGATTGATGTCCAGGTGCAGCGTCGGTTCGTCAAGAAGGATGACCTCGGGTCTCTGGGCCAGGGCGCGGGCGATGATCACCCGTTGCCGTTCGCCTCCGCTCATGGTATTTATGGGCCGGTCAGCGAACTCCGAGATGCTCGTCTTCTCCATGGCCTCCTCGACTATGCGCATGTCATCCCCGGACTCGCCCTGGAACTGGCCAAGGAAAGGCATGCGCCCCATGCTAACTATGTCGCGGACGGTGAAGGCGAAGCGTATCTCGTTGGACTGTGGGACCACCGCTATCTGCCTGGCGATCTTCCTCTTGGACATCTCCTCCAGGTCCATGCCCTCCATGAGGACGCGCCCCTTCTGCGGTTTCAGGTTACGGTTCAGTATCTTGAGCAAGGTGGTCTTACCGCAGCCATTGGGGCCTAGGATACCGATGATCTCGCCTTTCTTGACCTCGAGGTCCACGTTCTGAAGCACCGGTTTTTCCCGATAGGAGAAGCTTATTCCCTCGACCGTGAGCATCAGTCCCACCCCACTTCGCTGCGCCTTCTGCGCAACAGGTAGATGAAGTACGGGGCGCCGATGAGGGCGGTGATTATGCCTATTGGCAGAATGCCGATGTTGGGGGCGATGACCCTGGACAGGTAGTCGCACATCATCAGGAAGGCCGCCCCTCCCACGATGGAGGCGGGTAGCAGCGCCCGGTTGTCCGGACCCATAAGAATTCGTAATATGTGCGGTACGACCAGGCCGACGAAGCCGATGACGCCGACGAACGAAACGGCGGCGGCGGTCACCAACGCCGAGGCGATGAGCAGCTGCAGGCGGACCTTCTTGACCTCCACGCCCAGGTCCAACGCGTGCGCGTCGCCCAGCATCATGGCGTTCAAGTCGCGAGAGCTGGCGACCATGATCAGGCTCCCAGCAAAGATCAATGGCGCCACGATCATGATGTTCTCCCAATTGGCGTTGGTCAGGTTACCCATGGTCCAATAAACGATGCCCTGCATCTGCTCCCCTGCCATATAGGTGAGAAGGGAGACCAGGGCGGAGAGAAGCGATCCTACAGCGATACCGGCCAGCAGCAGCGTTTCCGTGGGCACCTTTCCCCCCACGTTGGATATGTAGTACACCAGGAACAGGGTGGCCATGCAGAAGGCGAATGCCAATAGCGGAACCATCAGCAGCTGCGGAAGCCAGGTCACGGCGAACGTCAGGCCGATGGCCGCCCCCAGTGAAGCGCCGGACGATAGTCCCAGGATGTAAGGGGAGGCCATGGGGTTGCGGAAAATCGCTTGCATTACCGCCCCAGCGATACCCAGCCCGGCCCCGACCAGGATGGCCATGACCACCCGGGGCAGGTTCATCTTCCAGATGATGATCTGATGCGTTTCCGTTCCCCGGCCGAGCAAGGCCCAGAAGGCCTCTTCGAATGTAAGCGGGATGAAGGCCTGGGCGAGGTCCAATATCATGAAAATGAAAAGCACTATGAACAGCCCCGCGAAGACCGCCGTGGTCCGTCTCTTACGCTTTGCGACGCTGTCCATGCTACCTCACCTCAAAGAAAGGAACGATAAAATGGTTTGGAAGGAGGACATAGGGCCCTAATTCTTCCTTCTCATCAGGAGAACCGCGGCGATAGCCACCACTATAACCGCTACGCCGACCCCGGCGTAGATCATGGTATTGTCCTGTCCATCTCCCGTGTCACCAGCATCCACTGGCAGCTCCCCTTGGAAGTAGTCCGGGTAGAACAGGCAGGCGACCGTCCAAAGGCCATCGGTGGCGTCGGGGCAGTAGGAGTTCCAGGACTTGTTCAGCTTATACACCGTGACATCTTCGTCGTTGATCAGCGCCTTGAAATCTCCGGCCGAACCGGCATAGTAACCGTCCAGCAGTACGAACTCCGGGTTCAATTGGAGGAGAGCCGAGAAGTCGGCGGTGTAGGTGGGCAGGGCCTTGTCCGGGTTCTCACCAAGGTTCAGGCCGCCGGCGTAGTTTATGAAGTCGACCGTCACCGAGCCGTTGTTGCCGATCTTCAAGGTCTCACTGCTGTAACTGACATAAAGGGCGGTCACCCGTTCCGTATCGTTATCAATACCGTTTTCCTCCAGAGTATTTGCGATGTAATCCCTGACGTAGGTCATTTCCGCGGAAACGCTGTGGTTCGCCCCGGTCAGGGTCTCGATGTCCTTCACAACCTGGACGATGCCATTGTAGGAGTTCGGGTAGAATGTGACAACCTTGAATTCATATCCTTGGAGATCAGCCCAGACCGTGTTCAGGTAGGAGTAGCCGTAACCGAGGACCACGTCGCTGCTCTTGTTCCATTTACCCGCGTCTACCAGATCGAGCATGGTTTGCACCACCACGTCCTTGTTGGATGAGCTAACGGTGACGAAATGATTGGCACTGACACCTTCCATTTCGGGAATGGCGCTCTTGTTGAACTCAGAGGTAGCGTCAAAGATCACGGCCTTGTCCAGCATCCCGATGTCCACCAGGGTGTTGGTGGCGAACGCCCCGAAAGAGGCGACATGCACCGCCGGACCGGTCAGATTGGTGGTGACCCCACGCGAGTCGGTGATGCTAATGCTCTGTTCGCTCGTTGTTTCTCCTTGGGCGTTGAACGGTACCGCGACGGTCAGCAGGGCCAAGACCATCAGCGTGATGATAGCTCTCTGGTATCTCATGATAGCACCTATTACTTGGGCATCTTTAGTAATATTATCAGAGTATAAAGTATTATCCAATTCGTAATACGGATAGAATTTTTACATACGACCATGTGCTGGCCATCAATGCCCTCAATAATTCGGAAGCATCGTGGACTACGACCTTGGCAATATCCATGAAAGAAAATTATACCAAATCGCCCCTTCGCTATCATCATGGCTTCCAGGGTAAAGCTGGTCACTCCCATCTGTTCGCACGAGACCTGGGTCACCGCCGAGATGGACGGCGAGGACCGCCTGAAGGTTCACATAGAATCGGACTGCTCCAACGTAATGAACTATGCGGAACGATTGGGCGCCATCACCATGGAGGACATCAACGAGCAACGTGGCTCCAAGATCATGACCGCGGCCGAGGACGGCATCCTGACCCCCACCTGCCTGGTACCAATAGCGGTAATGAACGCCTGCTGGGTGGAGGCCGGGATGATATCCAAGCGCCTGGCGATCAAGGAAGGCCCTATTTCCATTCATTTTTTCGATTGAGATGGGAAAAGTTATTAGGTATCCGTCGTACCTAAAGATGGAAGGCCAATGGATAAGGATTCCTGATGTGCGGTACCACAGCCTTCTTCTACAACGATGATCTGCTCAGGTATCAGTTCGGGCCAGAGCATCCATACCAGCCCATCCGTTTCAAGATCATCAGGGACGCCCTGAGGGAGCTTGACGTATTCGATGGCCGCCTGGAGTACGTGGAATCACCTTCGGCCACGGAAGAGGACCTCAGAGAGGTGCACGACCGATCATTGATCGAGAACGTGAAGGAGATGAGCGCCAGCGGGACCGGGTATCTGGACATGGGCGACACCCCGGTGTGCCATGGCCTCTTCGAAGGCGCGCTGGCCGCGGTGGGCTGCACCTTGCATGGAGCGGAGAGCATCGCCCGGGGGGAGTACGACCACGTCATGACGCCGGGCGGAGGCCTTCACCACGCTCGGGCGGACCATGCGGCGGGCTTCAGCGTCTTCAACGATCTGGCGATCGCCGCGAGACGCTTGCAGCGCAGGTTCGGTTACGAGCGCATAGCCATAATCGACATAGACGGGCATCACGGCGACGGCACCCAGTCCATATTCAACGGCGAGAAGATACTGACCATCTCCTTCCACCGCTACGGAGCGGGGTTCTATCCAGGCACCGGGGCGGTCTCCGACTTCGGGGAGGACGACGGGGAAGGATACGCCATCAACGTGCCGCTGCCGCGCTGCACTCCTGACGAGGTCTACGCCCCTACCTATGACAAGGTGCTATCGGCCGCCTTGGAAGCGTACCGTCCAGAGATCATAATCCATCAGTTCGGGACCGACGCCCACTACAGCGACCAGATGGTGGGGATGGGACTGACCACCCGAACCTACGAGAAGGTGGCCGAGATAACCCATAGGCTGGCGCACGAGCATTGCGACGGCCGGTATCTGGTCACCGGCGGGGGCGGCTATTCGATAGACGCGGCTCGGCGGATCTGGAGCATAGCCGTGTGCACCGTTTCTGGTTCTTTTCCGTTGAATCCAGAAGGTATGCATCTCTTGCAGGACTCCGGGCTCAATCGCAAGTGGAAGGTCCAACAGGATGAGTTCCACAAGCGGATGGACTATCTCTTTGACGAGGTCATTCCGAAGATCCGTTGAGCTTGTTGATCTAAACTATCCAATCCATGAGCACGGACCCAGACGGAGCGGTCGTCTCCTGGGCATGGAACTTCGGGGACGGGGGTACCTCGAACGTGAGATCGACATCGCGCGTGTATCGGGAATACAACGTCAGCGGGAACTCGTCCACATCCGTCGAATTGGCGTTGGATGGTTGGCGTGGGAATGTTGGCGTTGGCCGCGATCGCAGCGGCGCTGTTCTTCAGGAGAAGATGATAAAAGCGCCCCGGTCGGGATTTGAACCCGAGTCGAAGCCTCGACAGGGCTTCATGATAGGCCGCTACACTACCGGGGCTTACGGCCTTTCCCCTTATCGTCTTGTAATATTTAATCCTTAGGTGCCCCGGAGATACTGGCACGTTGCGATCGGGCACTCGCCAGTAAAATTCTGGAACATACCTGCAACGATAGGAACTGACATTGGAAGATGGCTGTGAAATAGTGAATCCGTGAGGAGCCTGACAAAGTATTAATCGAGGACAGCGGTTAGATTGGAGGATCACATGGCCGAACGGAAGCTGAAAGTTGAGGACTACATGATCCGTGATGTGGTCCACGTGCCTTTGGACTTCACCGTCAGGCAGGCCGTGGATACTCTGGTATCCAGCGAGTTCCACGGGATGCCGGTCACCAGGGATGGAAAGCTGGTCGGGTTCATAACCGCTAAGGAGCTTCTGCGAAACTACCAGACTCCGGACATGCCCTTATCCGACATAATTCGGAAGGGCACGGTCACCGTCAACCCTAAAATGGACCTGGACGACGCCGCCCGCATCCTTTTCCGTTACGGCCTTAGGAACGTGCCGGTCATAAATGAAAACGGCACGCTGCTCGGAATAATTTCCAACCTGGACATCGTTCGTTCACACATCGAAAGGGCTACGCCTAACAAGGTCGCCATGATCAAGAACTTCCTGGAGACCAAGCACGGCGTTTCCATCATGGTTCGTAGACGCATCGTTCCCGTGGAATCGTTGCGTCCGACCCAGAAGGAGGTCTACGCCGACGAGCTCCTGGGCCGCAAGGAGGAGATCAAGCGCGGCCTGGTCGAGCCGATCATCGTCATACAGAACAACGAGAACTATATACTGGTGGACGGGCACCATCGCGCTCTGGCGTCGAAGCAGATGGGCGTGAAGCAGTTCTCGGCGTTCGTTCTGGAGCCCTCGAGAGACGTCGAACTTGGCCTGGAGAAGAGCGCCGAAGAACAGGGACTGTACACCCTGGACGATGTGAAGATAATAGATGGCTCGCACCATCCCCTGGTGGAGATAACCACCAGGCTGCTGAAGAGCGAGCCTTGAAAAGGTTTTACTTAAGGGTCTTCCGAGCCGCTTCCAGCAATATGCGCTTCTCGGCCGAGGCGATGGTATTGATGGTGGCCACCACGGTGTCCGGGTTCAGGCTTATGGTGTCTATTCCAGCCTTCACCAGGAACTCGGTGAACTCCGGGTAGACGGACGGAGCTTGCCCGCATATGCCCACGGTGCATCCTTTGCGGTGCGCCGCCTCGATCAGGATGTTGATGGCCCTCTTTATCGCCTCGTTCCGCTCATCGAAGTAGCCCATCTTTCCCAGAACGTCGGAATCGCGGTCCGCCCCCATGGTGAGCTGGGTCAGATCGTTCGAACCGATGCTGAACCCATCGCACCACTCGGCGAACTCCTCGGCCATGAATATGTTGCAGGGGATCTCAGCCATCAGATACAGCTTGAAGTCACGGTTGCGCTCCAGGCCGACCTCCTTCATCATGGCGGTTATCTTGCGAACTTCGTCGATGGTGCGGACGAACGGCAGCATGACATGCAGGTTCTTCAGACCCATCTCCTCGCGGACCTTCTTGATGGCCTTAAGCTCTAGTTTAAAGGCCTCACGGTACGAGTCGGACACGTAACGGGAACAGCCGCGCCAGCCGATCATGGGGTTCTCCTCGTGCGGCTCGAACTTCTCCCCGCCCTCCATATCACGGTACTCGTTGGTCTTGAAGTCCGAGGTGCGCAGGATGACCGGGCGCGGGTAAAAGGCCTTGGCGACCATGGCTATGCCATCCGCAAGCTTGTCGACCAGGAACTTCGACTCACCTTTCTCGATGAGCGCGCAGGGGTGCTCCTGGATGTAGGAGGTGAACAGGAACTCGATGCGCATGAGGCCTACGCCGGAGACCGGGAGCTTGGATACCTCCTCGGCCTTCTGTGGGATCGCCAGGTTCACGTACACCTTGGTGCCGGTCACCGGTACGGCTGCTGCCACGGCGACCGGTGCCTTCTCCTCTTTCTTGGGGGCTGCTATCCCTTCGTAGACCACGCCCATGCTTCCGTCCACGGTGATCTTCTCGTCGTCCTTCAACAGCTCGGTGGCATGCGATGCGCCAACGATGCATGGAATTCCAAGTTCACGAGCTACAATCGCGGCGTGGCAGGTCATCCCACCTTCGTCGGTGACTATCGCCGCGGCGCGGGTCATGGCCGGGACCATGTCCGGGGAGGTCATGGCGGTGACCATCACATCACCCTTCTTGACCACCTCCAGGTTCATCTCCTCGGCGACGATGCGGACCGGACCTGCCGCCATGCCGGGCGAGGCGCCCAGTCCCTTCAGCAGAATCTTGGCGCTCTGCCCCAGCCCGTGGTCCTGGACCTTGCCGTTGGCCTTGGCCCCGGATGAGAGCGTGGTGACCGGACGGGCCTGCACGATGTACATGACCCTCTCCTCTATGCACCACTCGATGTCCATGGGACGATCGTAATGGGCCTCGATGTTGCGGCCTATCTCGCCAAGGGCCAATATCTGCTCGTCGGTCATCTTCTGGGCGTTGCGCAACTCCTCGGGAACGTCGGCCTTCTCACACTCGCCATCACCGCCGCGCACCAGCTTCCAGGTCTGCTTGGCGATGCGTTTGTTGAGTATCTTGTCGTGGAACTTGTCCACCACGTACGTATCAGGAGTTACCTTGCCACCGACCAATGCCTCACCTAGACCGTAGCCGGCCTCGATGATGATGTGGGGCATCTCCGAGTTAGGATCGACCGTGAACATGATACCGGATATCTCGGAGTTTATCATCTTCTGGACCACGACCGCCAGCTTTACCTTGGAATGCTCGAAGCCCTTGGTGACGCGGTAGTAGATGGCACGCGGTGTGTACAATGAGGACCAGCACTTGCGGACCTTGTCAAGCAGTTCCTCGGGGCTCTCCACGTTGAGGTAGGTATCCTGCTGGCCGGCGAAGCTCGCCGTCGGAAGGTCCTCCGCGGTGGCGCTAGAGCGTACCGCTACCAGACCCATCTTCTTGCCCTTGAACATGGCCTTATGGGAGGTGAGCACCTGCTCCTTGAGGTCCGCCGGTATCTCGACGGTATCGAAGAGCTCCCTGATCTTGACCGATGCTTCCTGTAGGGACCTCTCAGAACTGGCGTCGACCTTCGCCAACAGTTCGTGGACGCGCTCCCCGATCTTGCTGGCCTCCATGAAATGATCGTATGCCGCGGTGGTCAGAACAAAACCGGGAGGGACGTTGAAACCGGCCGCTACCAGTTCCCCTAGATTGGCACCTTTGCCACCGGCGATGTCAATGTCGTTCTTGCCTAGGTCAGATATGCTCACTATCCTTTTCATGGGTTGTTCCACCACTCTAAGAACGTTCGATGCAGGCAAGTTCAGAGGGGGCCGATGGCCCTTCAATGTCCTAACCCGAATGGAAAATAGGCGTGGAGTCTATTAATTTTTCTAAGTGCTGTGCGAGTCCTATCGTAATATTCCGTGTACGTTCGTACCTTTCTTTTCAACATTAAATGGTTGCCAGCATCGTTTTCCCAGAACCGATCTTGTAAAAAATGATAATTTTAACCTTTTCGTGCCTCGTTGGAGCCCCTGTAAAAATTGATTCCAAAAGGAATTTCCTACGGAATGAGAAGGTGTAGCAGGGTGGTTATCTTATAATGCTTAATAAAATCGGTTAGGACAACGATGATTCCGCAAACGATGTGCGTAACTCGTATTTTCGAAGATTTCATCCCATTTTACTGTGCGTTTCGTAAACAATTTTCTGAAATGATTTTATATTACAACTATTTAGAGGGATTACCGTGAGAGGAGATGCTGTGAGCACCATTGAGATCAGATGGCATGGAAGGGGTGGCCAAGGGGTCGTCACGGCGAACGAGATTTTGGCTAGTGCTGCCCTCAAGGAGGGCAAGTACATCAAGGCCTTCCCGGAGTTCGGGCCAGAGCGTATGGGTGCGCCCATTCGCGCCTTCGCTCGCATTTCGGACGAGCCGATAATGGTGCACAGCCAGGTCTACTTCCCCGATGTCGTCCTAATCATCGACGCCACGCTTCTTAAGGCTGGAAAGGTGGTCGAGGGGCTGAAGGAAGGAGGGGCGATCATTGCCAACTTCCCTGACGAGAAGTCCAAACTGATACATGCAGTCGGACGCAGCGAGAACGTCTACGCCGTCAACGCCACCAAGATCGCTTTGGAGGAGATCGGAAGGCCCATGACCAACACCGCCATGCTAGGCGCCTTGGTCAAGGTCACCAACGTGGTCGGCATCGACACCATCATCGATGAGATGAGGAACAAGATGTCCGGCAAGCTGAGCAAGGACGTGGTGGAGAAGAACCTGCGGGCCATCAAGAGAGCCTATGAGGAGGTGCAGTGAATGGCCGAAAACACATCTAGTTCCTTAGCTGCTGGCGGCATGATAACTGAGGCTGGCAGCTCCAAGAAGTACAAGACCGGGGAATGGCGCTCCGAGCGCCCAGAGGTGGACAAGAAGAAGTGCACCAACTGCCTCACCTGCTGGATATACTGCCCCGACAACAGCATCATCGTCGAGAACGAGAAGATGGTCGGTTTCAAGTACACCCACTGCAAGGGTTGCGGCATTTGCGCCAACCAGTGCCCGGTGAAGGCGATTACCATGAAGGAGGAGGGAGTGGAATGAGCGAACCGATGGCAGTCAACGGAGATATGGCCATAGCAATGGCCTGGAAGCAGATCAACCCGGACGTGGTGGCATCCTATCCGATCACCCCTCAGACGATCATAGTCGAAGCCTACTCGGAGTTCGTCGCCGATGGATTGGTGGACACCGAATACGTTTGCGCCGAATCTGAGCATAGTGCCCTGAGCATATGCGTCGGTTCGTCCGCCGCCGGTGCCCGAGTGGCGACCGCGACAGCATCCGCCGGACTGGCCTTCATGTGGGAGATGCTGTACGTATCCGCATCCATGAGAACGCCGATCGTCATGGCCGTGGCGAACCGCACTCTCAGCGGACCGATCAACATCCACTGCGACCACAGCGACGCCATGGGCGGACGTGATTCGGGATGGCTGCAGATATTCGGTGAGAACGTTCAGGAGGCCTACGACAACACCCTGATGGCCTTCCGCATCGCCGAGAACATGAAAGTGCGGTTACCGATAATGACCTGCCTGGACGGCTTCATCATCACCCACGCTCTAGAACGATTCGAGCTACTGGAGGATGAGAAGGTGAAAGCGTTCGTAGGACCGTATCAGCCCCTGAGACCGTTGCTGGACGTCAAGACGCCTACCACCTACGGGCCGATCGCCATGCCCGAGTACTATTACGAGATAAAGTACCAGATAGTGACCGCCATGATGAACGCCATGGATGTCGCCCGCCAGGTGATGAAGGAGTTCGCCGAGCTCACTGGCCGGAAGTACGATCTGGTCGAGGGGTACCGCACCGAGGATGCCGAATATCTGATGGTGGCCATGGGCTCCACCGCCGGCACCGTCCGCTACGTGGTGGACCAGATGCGGGCCCAGGGCAAGAAGGTCGGAGCCGTCAAGGTACGCATGTTCCGTCCGTTCCCGTCCGAGGACATGGCCAAGTTCCTGAAGGGAAAGAAGGCCGTGGCCGTGCTGGATAGGGCCATGAGCCCCGGCACCGGCGCCCCGCTGTACATGGACGTTCAGTCATCCGTTTCCCGGATGAAGGACGCGCCGGTGATCAGCAACTACATCTACGGACTGGGAGGAAGGGACATCATGCCCGGCCAGCTCAACACCGTCTTTGAGGAGATCATGACCGGAAAGGGAGAGCGCGTAAACTACCTGGGGGTGAGGTTGTGAACCTCAAGAGCCTGAGCCACACTGAGGACCGGTTGGTCGAAGGACATCGCCTCTGCGCCGGTTGCGCCGAGCCGATCATCGCCCGCCAGGTGCTTATGGCGACCGACAAGCCAGTTGTAGTGGCCAACGCCACCGGATGTTTCGAGGTCTCGACCAGCATATATCCGTTCACTTCCTGGAACGTGCCGTGGATACACACCGCCTTCGAGAACGCACCGGCTACCATGAGCGGCGTTGAGGCCGCCTACAACTCGCTGAAGCGCCAGGGCAAGCTGGACCAAGAGGTCAAGTTCATCGCCTTCGGTGGCGACGGGGCGACCTACGACATCGGATTCCAGTCCCTGTCCGGGGCTATCGAACGCGGGCACGATTTCCTATATGTGTGCTTCAACAACGAGGCGTACATGAACACCGGCATCCAGAGGAGCGGAGCTACTCAGAAGGGAGCGTCCACCACCACCTGCCCGGCCGGCACTTGCGTTCCCGGCAAGAAGGAGTTCCCCAAGGACCTCACCAGGATCATAATCGCCCACGACCTGCCTTATGCCGCCCAGGCCTCGCCGCACAACTGGAAGGACCTCATCGAGAAGTCCAAGAAGGGCATCGATACCCCGGGACCGGCCTTCATAAACGTCATATCGCCATGCCCGCGCGGCTGGAGACATGAAGGCTCGCAGACCATCGCCTTGTCCAAGCTGGCGGTGGAAACTTGCGTCTGGCCTCTGTACGAGTATGAGAACGGGGTCTGGAGGCTGACCGGAGAGTCGCTGCGCATCGCCGAGGGAAGCAGGGAGAAGAAGCCGGTATCGGAATGGCTGACCTCTCAGGGCCGCTTCAAACACCTGATGAAAGGCAAGTTCACCGGGGTCGCGGACGAGCTCCAGGCCAACGTGGACAAGAAGTGGGAGTCGCTCCTGAAGCTCTGCAAGAACTGAACTAAACCTTTTCCTTTCCTCTTATTTTCTATTCCTTATCCTGCGAGCTGACGCACCTTATCCCGAAGAAGCGGTCCATCGCTGCCTGCATGTCCTTCTTGCAGACGGTATGGGAAGGGTCGCATCCCTCCGGGCTTTCCAGGTAAACATAGTCGGGGCAGATCTCGCGGCATATCTGAGAGATGTTATCGATGTCCGAGAGGTTCTCCCGGACCACTGTCACGTGCAATCGGAACGACCCAGCAAAACTTTCCCTGGCCTTCTTTATTCCCTCGAGGACGTCCTGGAATCTAATGGAGGGATGAGGCCTATTAACGGTTTGGAACTTCTCCTCGCTGGCGGCGTCCAACTTGGCGATGATTATGTCGAACGCATCCAGCTGCTCCAATATCTCGGGGTCGTTCAGCAGGGTACTGTTGGTGAACAGCGCCACCTTCTTGTCCGAACCTTCACGGAGCATCTTGGCCATGTGGAATATGTTCCTGGCCAGAAGCGTCTCTCCGGTCCCTTTGAACATGACCGACTCACACTCCTCACGGTGCAGACATTCCCCGATCTGATCCAGTACCGAAGCGTCATCTATGAATTCCGACCTCTCGAAAAGAACCATGCCGCCGCATCCCAGATGACAATAGATGCAGTTGAGGTTGCAGACCTTGGGCGAGCGGCCTATCGGATCGACCGCCACCACCCTCCCCAAGCCCAGGGACCTGATCGGCCCGTAAACGATCCTCATAAGCGTTCCTGGTGGTCTCTAGGGAAGGATAAAGCACATAAATGTTTGTGAAGGGTTACTCGGTGCTGTCCAGGAACTCGTTCCACAGCTGGAGCGTTTCCTTGGCCTCTTCCTCGTCGACCTTCTGGATGGCGAAGCCGGCGTGTATGATGACATACTCCCCGACCTTAGCGTCCACCATGGACACGTTGGTCTTGCGTATTGCACCGCCGAAGTCCACCTCGGCCTCGTCGCCGACGATCGACAATACCTTGGCTGGCATAGCTAGACACATGATGTTCACCCGGACATTATCTTTAAAATGGCCTCGGCCGGCTGCCCGTCGCACTCCTTCAGCGCCTGCACGGCCTTATCCTTGCTCACACCGGTCTGGGACATCACCAGCTGAACGTCCTCCTCAGGTATCCCGGGATCCTCCGGCTTGGTCGCTTGACGGGAACGGACCTCCGGGTCCCCGACCACCTGATAGGTCTTCTGACCCTGCATGGTGACGCAGGTGACCGCCGCATCCTTTATGACGTACTCCTTGTCGGCGGTCCTAATGATGACCTCCTCCACGCCCTGCATCTCCTCCTGAGAAATGCCCATGCGCTTCATGGCCTGCTTCATCTGGCGCGGATTGACGCCCCTACCCATTCCTGGCATCATGAGATCGTTCGACGGATTATTCCTGCCGGTATAAAAACCGTTGGGATTTTCACGGCGGCCATCAGAACAAGGTGGCCTGCTGCGTTCGCTGAGGCACGACCATGTCCGGATGATCGGCGCGGGAATCGTTGACCATATCGGAGACTGGATAGGCGTCGATCATCGAAGCGGGTAGTGGTTGGAACGCCTCGGAGAGCGTGTCAGCGGAGAGCGCCTCCCTGGATGCCCACTCCCCTTCCCGTTCACGGCGCAAGATCACCGGCATGCGGTCATGTATCGGCGATATCGCTTCGTTCGCCGCAGTGGTGAGTATGGAGAAGGTCACCAGGTCCTTTTCCCCGTTGGACCACGCGTCGTAGATGCCGGCCATGGCGAAGTGCTCCTGCCCCTTGACCCGGATATGGTATGGCCGTTTCCGGTTCCCTTGCCTCTGCCATTCGTAGAATCCGGTGGCGGGAACCAAGCATCTCTGGTGGTTCAGGAGCGTCTTGAACATCGGCTTATCCATGGCCGATTCGGAACGGACGTTGATTAACTTCAGACCGAACTCCTCCCCCTTGGCCCAGTGCGGCACCAGGCCCCATCTCATCCACTTGACGCTCTTGGCCTCCCCACCCACGACTATCGGGACCTGCTGGAAGGGGGCGATGTTGTAACGGGGCTTCAGCTCCGGTACCTCAGGCACCCCGAAACGGGTGGAAAAACCATAGACCAGGCCGAGGGAGAAGCGGCCGCACATGAACGAGCATTGAATACAGAACGGAAAAAGGTTTAGGAAGAGGTTTGGAAGGGATTTATGAGATCACATCACAGGACCCTGAGGTACCGCTGGATCTCCCAGTCGGTGACGTGAGTGCGGTAGTCGTCCCACTCCCGGTGCTTGATGTACAGGTAGTGGTTGAAGATATGCTCCCCTAGGGCCTCCTTCATGACCTTGCTCTCCGCGAACACGTCGAGCGCCTCCCCGAGGTCCATGGGCAGGTCCACGATCTTGTTCCGACGGCGCTCCTCCGGGGACATATGATAGATGTCCTTCTCGATCGGTTCGCCGGGGTTGATCTTGTTCTTTATACCATCCAGACCGGCCGCCAGCATCACCGCGAACTGTAGGTACGGGTTTCCGGCCGGATCGGGGTTCCTCTGCTCCACCCTGGTGCGCATTCCGCGACCGGCAGGCACCCTGAGCAGGGCGCTGCGGTTCATGTTGGCCCAGGAGATGTAGCACGGAGCCTCGTAACCAGGAACCAGCCTCTTGTAGGAGTTGACGTGCGAGGCGAGTATGGCGCAGTTTGATGGGGCATGGGCCAGCAGCCCGCCCATGTAGTTCATGGCCATGTCGCTAAGTCCCCACTTCCCCTCAGGGTCGTAGAAGGCGTTCTTCTCCTTGTTCGAGAGGGACATGTGAACGTGCATCCCGGAACCGTTCTCACCGTACAGGGGCTTGGGCATGAAGCTGGCGTACATCCCGTGCTTCTGAGCGATGCATTTGACACCGTACTTCAGGGTCAACATGCGGTCCGCCATGGTCAAGGCGTTGTTGTAGCGAAGGTCGATCTCCAGTTGGCCAGGCGCCACCTCGTGGTGCGCCGCCTCCATGTCATAGCCCAGCTCATCGAAGGCCAGGACCATCTCCTTCCTGGCGATCTCGCCCTTGTCCTGGGGCATCAGGTCGAAGTATCCGCCGGCGTCGGCGGGGACAGGGACCGGAACTCCATCCTTCATGGGGAACATGAAGAACTCGAACTCTGGACCGACGTTGAAGTCGTAGCCCATCTCCTTGACCTTCTCCACCATCTTCTCCAGGGCCCAGCGGGGATCGCCCTTGAAGCGGTTGCCGCTGTGGTCGGATATGGTGCACATGAAGCGGGCGGTCTTTACCCCGGAGTCGATCCAAGGGTATATCTGGAAGGAATCCAGGATGGGGTTGGCCCTCATGTCGGATTCCTCTATGGTCGCGTACCCCAATATCGAGGAGCCGTCAAGGAACACCCCGTCATCGATGACGTTCTCCACCCGGGTGGTGGGGATGGACACGCTCTTCACGGTGCCCAGTATGTCCGAGAACTGCATCTCGACGAACTTGACGTTCTCCTTCTTCACCTTCTTTAAGATGTCTTCCTTCATCTCATCGAAGTTCTTGTTGGTAGGCATTGGAAAGGGGTTACAACAACATATATTAAATAACTTTCTAGGCAACAAATGTGCATCTATACATTCAATATCAATACATTTGTACAGTTTATTATGGTTAAACTATACAATTGAATATATTTTCTAGAATATCATCTATTTTTGAGCAGTAGAGATATCTTATCGAGCAGAACGTGTGGCTCGATCTGGCCAGGGGTGCCACCGCTGGCGAAGTTCGGTTTACCGCCCCCTCTTCCACCATGATTGGATAGTACGGAGTTCAGAATAGATACGCAATCCAACTTGACATCCGTTGAACATGCGAGCACCAGGAAGGTCTTGTCATCCTGGCATACGAGCGCGGCCACGGAACTTCCGGCGGCCACCATCTCGTTCGCCTTTTCCATCACCAACTTCCGGTCCAGGCCAGTGAAGGCCCCGGAATAGTAGTTCCATTCCCCCAGCCTCTCTGGCTTGAGCGACGATAGCGCCATCTTCCCGTACACCTTCAGGGCTTCCCTCGCCCTGACAAGTTCCCGTTCCCGGTTGTCGAAGGCGGTGAGACTGTCCTGAGGCAGCGCACCCATCCGCTCGGCCAACATCAGGGACCGAACGGAATGGTCCACCGCCGTTCGGATCGCCTCCGGACCTACTTGGAACTCTATCTCCCAGTCCCCGGCGGGCTTGGCCGAGGTGAATTTGCTGACCAGCAGCATCCCTACCTCCCTGGCGTTCCTTAAATGAACGCCGGCGCAGGCAGCGCTGTCGTGCTCGCCGATGCTGACCACCCG
>Ga0116170_10000142_pt1 | contig 71681 bp, 79 predicted proteins | sample AD_JPNHW1_MetaG_FD_89797 | JGI IMG/M metagenome (GOLD analysis project Ga0116170, IMG submission 89797) | Active sludge microbial communities of municipal wastewater-treating anaerobic digesters from Japan - AD_JPNHW1_MetaG | ecosystem: Engineered > Bioreactor > Anaerobic > Digestate | place... | reverse complement strand
TATGTTTAAATCCCTTAAACTCTATACCGGCGAAACCCTTGATCTTGAGCGTATATCCCTTTCTTTGACAGAATTTGGATATAAGCGTCAGGATGCTGTTGCTTCTGAGGGGGATTTTTCCCGCCGCGGAGGAATTCTCGATGTATTTCCCAATACGTTCGAGTTGCCTGTTCGTATTGAGCTTGACGGGGACGTTGTCGGGACTATCCGCACCTTTAATCCCGCTACGGGAGAACCATTGTGGGCCCATGCAATGGTGATTATTTTACCGGTGCGCCAATCCGCTCATGCGCATCAGACCGCATTCAAAGAGGAATTTCCGCTTGATAATTTCATAGATCTGACCGTGGGTGATTATGTTGTGCATTCGCAGCACGGGATTGGCCGGTTTCTGGGTATTCAAAAAATAAAAACAACGGAGAAAAATAAAGATCATCTTGTTATTGAATATGACCGGCAGGAAAAATTGTATGTGCCTGTTGATCAGATGAATCTGGTTCAGAAATACATTGCGTTCCAGACGCGCAAGCCAAAGGTATACCGGCTTGGCACTAAAGAGTGGCAGCGGACAAAAGAGAGGGCCAGGAAGAGCATTCAAAAATACGCCTGGGAGTTGCTTTCTCTGCAGGCAATGCGTCAAAGCGTCAGCGGTTTTGTTTACGCAGCGGATAATGACTGGCAAAAACAGTTTGAGGCTACATTTCCGTATACTGAGACATCCGATCAGGTGAAAGCAGTTGCTGATGTTAAGCGCGATATGGAGTCAGTGCGGCCTATGGACAGGCTTTTGTGCGGTGATGTCGGTTATGGCAAGACTGAAGTAGCTATGCGGGCCGCTTTTAAAGCTACCGTGAGCAACAAGCAGGTAGCCTTCCTGGTGCCGACTACGATTCTTGCAGAGCAACATTACCAGAATTTTCTGAGCCGGCTCAAGGATTTTCCTATTAATGTGGGAATGCTTTCCCGGTTCCGCACTGCTGCGCAGCAAAAACAGATTATTCAGGGGGTAGCCAGCGGCAGCATTGATATTCTTATTGGCACACACCGGCTTCTTTCGAATGACATTGTGTTTAAAGATTTAGGGTTGGTTATTATTGATGAAGAGCAGCGGTTTGGTGTTAAGGCTAAAGAGAAGCTTAAGTCATTACGGCTTAATACGGATGTTTTGACGCTTACTGCTACGCCGATCCCCCGCACTTTATATATGAGTCTTATGGGCGCTAAAGATCTATCCATGGTCAATACGCCCCCCCAAAATAGGTTGCCTATTAAGACCGTTGTGGTAGAATATGACGAAGATTTGGTGCGGGAAGCTATTCTGCGGGAACTGAGACGCAAAGGACAGGTGTATTTTCTCCATAATCGTGTGCAGGATATTGACCGTATAAAGGAGAAAATAACGAAGCTGTTACCTGCCGGCACACGGATAGCTGTTGGGCACGGCCAGATGCCGTCAAAACTCCTTGAAGCAGTGATGTTTGATTTTTTTAAGGGAAGGATTGACGTTTTGGTCTGCACGATGATTATCGAATCAGGTATCGATATTCCCAACGTTAATACCATTATCATCAATAACGCTTATGCCTTTGGCCTTGCCGATTTACATCAATTGCGGGGCCGCGTTGGCCGCTTTGACAGACCGGCATATGCATATTTTATGGTGCCGCGCCATTATGTTCTTGAACAAGACGCAAAAAAGCGTTTGAACGCGTTGGAAGAATATTCTCATTTGGGCGCAGGTTTTAAAATAGCCATGCAGGATCTTGAGATCCGCGGAGCAGGTAACCTCTTAGGCGTTGAACAGCACGGGTATATAGCAGCGGTTGGGTTTGATTTATACTGTCGCCTTCTGAAAGAAGCTGTCGGCAACGTAAGTCAGGCTCTTGAGAAGAGATGAGATGTATCTAAAAAAAATTCGTACATTCAGATTGATGGTTTGTCTTGTGGCGTTCTGCGCAGGTGCTTCTTGGGCGACAATTTCTTGTGCCGACGACACCATTGTTGCTATCGTTAACAACGATGTTATTACCCAAAAAGATTTGAATGATTTTAAGAGTTTTATGCGCATGCAGCTTGGCAGTGAGGTGCAGGGCGAGCGTCTGGAGAAGAAGATCGAAGAGATGCGGTTTGACATGCTGAACAAACTTATTGAAGACCGTCTTATTGTGCAGGAAGCAAAAAATTCCGGTTTTCGCGTTGACGAGAGCCGCGTGAAAGGTAGGATAAACGAGATCAAGCGTCAGTATCCTTCCGAAGCTGATTTTGAAAATGCGATTCTTTCCCAGGGATTTGTGCAGGCTGATTTGGAAAACAGGATCCGGGAACAGTTTCTTATGTATAACCTTATTGAATACAAAGTCCGCCGGAGCATTATCATTAAACCTTCAGAGGTAACGGAATATTATAAAGCGCATGTCTCTGATTTTATGGCCCCTGAAACGCGTGAATTGACGGTTGTTTCGGGAACAGACGAGAAACAAATGCATGATCTGTCTGAACGCATTAAAAAAGGCGAACACATCGGTGACCTGGCGAAAGAATTAAGCCTGGATGTTAATCAGGTAACTGCCGCAAAAAGCGGGCAGTTAAACAAAGACGTAGAGGAAGCGGTTTTTTTGTTGTCGCACGGCACAGCTACCGAGCCTATTCGCATAGACTCGCGCTATTACATTTTTTATGTCGATTCGATTATTCCAGCCCACCAGCTTTTGCTTCCTGAAGCCAAAGATACTATTTCCGGCTTGCTTCAAAATCAAAAAATGCAGGATGAATTGAGCAAATTCCTCAATGAAATCAAAAACCGTTCCTATATCAAAATCTTTTCCCGTTAGAGTCGGTATCACCATGGGTGACCCTGCAGGGGTTGGCCCTGAAGTGACTGCAGCCTCTCTTGCCGCGTTGCAGCCTCATGCCAGTTTTGTTGTTATCGGTGATCGGAAAATGTTTGCCCGTGCCTGTCAGGCGCTGCATTTGAAAAACATTCTTTTGAATCCGCGTATACAGTTCATTGATCCGCTTGAAAAAGCACATCCCCGTTTTTCCTGGGGCCTGATGAATGCTGAAAACGGAAGGGCATCGGTCGCGTATCTTGATACTGCAATGGAGCTTTTAGGTGCGGGGCGGATAGATTGCCTGGTTACGGCTCCTATTTCAAAAGAAGCTGTATATTTGGCCGGGTATGATTATACGGGGCATACTGAATATCTTGCGCATCGATCAGGTTCAACTAAGATCGTCATGATGTTGTTGAATGATGTGTTGCGCATGAGCCTGGTTACCAGACACATACCGTTAAAAAATGTTTCAAGCGCCATTAACGAGCTTTCCGTGCGTACGGCAATCGAGGTGACGGCGGATTCTTTGAAGGGATTGTTCGGGATTAAAAAACCCCGTCTCGTCGTCTGCGGTGTTAATCCGCATGCTTCTGATCACGGGCTTATTGGTAAAGAAGAGGAGTCTGTTGTGCGGCCGCTGCTTAAGAAAATGCACCGTACGGATATCCATATCGATGGGCCTGTTGCTGCGGATTCCGCGATACAAAAAGCGTTATCGGGCAACTATGACGCCGTGATTACGATGTATCACGATCAGGCGCTTATCGCATTAAAATCAACGGATCCCAAAAGCGGCGTTAATATAACGCTCGGTCTGCCGTTTGTGAGGACGTCCCCGCTTCATGGCACTGCGTTTGATATCGCGGGAAAAGGGATCGTAGATCCGCTTTCAATGTATGCGGCAGTCCTTTGTGCGATCTCGTGCTCCCGGAGTAAATCAAAAACGCTCACATGCATATAAAAGCTAAAAAAAGGCTTGGCCAGAATTTTCTATACGATAAAAATATTCTCGCCAAAATAGCGGGTGCGTTGGATATTATCCCTTCTTCGAGCATCGTTGAGATAGGCGCGGGTACCGGACTTTTGACAGAGCGTCTTGCTGCTTTTGGAAATAAAGTTTTTGCATTTGAACTGGATAAAGGTTTATGTAAAGTTCTAAAAGAAAAATTTAACGGGCAGCGGCACGTCGAAATAATACAGGGGGATTTTTTAAAAGCAGATTTTTCAAGACTTTTTGGCGCGCAGTTTCCTGTGACCGTTGTCGGCAATATTCCGTATTATATCAGCTCTCCGATTATCGAACGAATTATACGTGGCGCTGCCGGTATCCGGTCCTCCTACGTAACGGTCCAAAAAGAGTTTGCGGAGCGTATCGCCGCATCGGCGGGAACCAAAGCCTACGGTTCATTTACGTGTTTTGTGCAATATTATGCGCATGCAAAAATCCTTTTTGATATTTCACGCGGATGTTTTCAACCGGCACCAAAGGTTGATTCATGTCTCGTAAGGATTATTCCTAAGAAAGAGGAGGAGCTTGTCTTGGTGGACCGGGATAAGCTTTTTATTTCAATCAGGACTGCGTTTGGCCAGAGACGGAAGACGCTGCGCAACAGCCTGAAAGAATTATATACAGCGTCAGATATTGAAGCATTTTGCCGCGAGCAAAATATTTCCGTGAACGCCAGACCTGAGACGTTGACCCTGCACGACTTCATTATTCTTACCAATTATTTTTCTGCAAAAAAAAGTTAAAAAAAAGGTTGACAATAAAATACTTATACAGTATACTCTTCCTCTACGTCGCACATCTATCTGGTTACCCACAATACAGGTAGGAATAAACGTACGAAGAATCGTTATTAAGATTCTTACGATGGGGGTTTTTATTGTTATGGCAAAAGCCCTCTTTCTCGAGAGTGAATGTTATTAGAGCTAACCCGTAACGTGCAAGCGATTATCGCTGGAGTAGCTCAGTCGGTAGAGCACGTCCTTGGTAAGGACGGGGTCATGGGTTCGATTCCCGTCTCCAGCTTATTGAAATGCTAGAGGCGCGAAACTAAAATCAGAGAAAAGATATGCGAGAAATAATTACATTAGAATGTACGGTTTGTAAGAATAGAAATTACACGACTACAAAGAACAAAAAACAGAATCAGGAAAAACTGGAACTGTCTAAGTTCTGCAAGTTTTGCCATAAACACGCACCACATAAAGAAATTAAGTAGTTCAATTGTTCTTTTTACGCTATACGCAATACGGTATACGCATAACGAAATATAGGAGCGTCGGTTAATGGCAAACCAACGGTCTCCAAAACCGTTACTGCAGGTTCGACTCCTGCCGCTCCTGTTTATGAGGAGTGGATAGACAGACCTGTGGGATGAAATTGGAAAATCAAGACGATTTGAAAAATAGATGAGCATAATTCAGAAACCAGCAGTATTCATACAGGAAGTAAAGCAGGAACTCAGTAAGGTATCCTGGTCAACCCGTAAAGAGCTTTTAGGAGCCACGGGAGTTGTTATTGTCGTGACTGCGATTATGGCAGCGTATATCGGTATAGTTGACCTCATTCTTTCGGGAGCGCTTCAAAGGCTCTTTCGATGATCTCCGGAGTTATTAAAAGCATGAAGAATTGGTACGTGGTTCATACACAAACGGGATTTGAAGATAAGGCAAAAGCTCTTTTAGAGAGTAGAATCACTGCAAAAGGTCTTGGTGAATTCATCTCGAAAGTTGTTATTCCTACCGAACAAATTTCGGAAGTCCGCTCAGGTAAAAAGAAAATTTCTTCGCGTAAATTCTTTCCCGGATATATTTTGGTTGAAATGGAGTTAACAGAAGAGACGTATCTCCTGATCAAAACAACTCCCGGAGTAACCGGTTTTATCGGTCTTGGCCGCAAACCCATGCCTCTGACACAAGTTGAAGTTGATGATATCCTGAAACGGACGGAAGAAACTCAGACAAAACCAAGTCCGCGTATTGTTTTTGAAAAGGGTGAATCGGTGAGGGTTACCGAAGGGCCCTTTGTTAATTTTAACGGTACTATTGACGAAATACATCCGGAAAAGGGAAAACTAAAGGTAAGCGTATCAATTTTTGGAAGGGCTACTCCAGTAGAGTTGGAATACTGGCAGGTAGAGAAAATCTAATGGCAAAGAAAGTTACCGCTCAAATCAAGTTACACGTTTCAGCAGGCGCCGCTAATCCAGCGCCTCCGGTTGGTCCCGCACTTGGTCAGCACGGGGTTAACATTATGATGTTTTGCAAGCAGTTCAATGACCAGACCAAGGGCAAGGACGGAATAGTGCTGCCGGTTGTTATTACGGTTTATGAGGATCGCTCCTTTACCTTTATTATTAAGACCCCGCCATCTTCAGTGCTTTTAAAGAGAGCTGCAAACCTGGCAAAGGCATCGGGAACCGCAGGCCGTGAAACAATAGGGACTGTTACAAAAAAGCAGGTTGAAGAGATTGCTAAAATGAAGGCGGTTGATTTAAATACGAAAGATATGAAACAGGCACTGCGTACGATTGAAGGTACAGCGCGCAGTATGGGCATTCAAATCAAAGACTAGGGATACCATGAAGACACGAAGCAAGAGATATAAGGAATCAGCAAAACACGTCGATATCGAGAAAGTTTACCAGCTTAAGGAAGCGATCGCGATTATTAAGAAAATGACCGCGACTAAATTTGACGCTGGTGTTGATTTACATTTTAACCTCAATGTTGATCCGAAAAAATCCGATCAGATGGTCCGCGGAACGGTTGTTCTGCCGCACGGAACGGGTAAACATGTGCGGGTTGCCGTTTTCTGTAAGGGTGAACAAGAGCGCGTTGCAAAAGAAGCCAATGCGGAGTTTGTCGGCGGGCAGGAACTGATCGATAAGGTCGGCGCTGGTTTTCTTGATTTCGATTGCGCTATTGCAACGCCTGATATGATGAAAGATCTTTCTAAATTAGGCAAAATGCTAGGTCCTCGCGGGCTTATGCCAAGTCCTAAAACAGGCACTGTCACGAATGATATTGCTAAAGCAATTGAAGACGTAAAAAAAGGAAAAGTTGAATTCCGCGTCGATAAACAGGGCGGCGTTCATCTTTCCGTCGGAAAAGTTTCATTTGACGAAATCAAATTGTACGAGAACGCATCGCGAGTTATTGAAGCCTTGAACGAGGCAAAGCCGGCCTCGGTTAAAGGTAGGTTCGTCAAGACCCTTTCTATAGCAGCATCTATGAATCCCGGCCTTACCTTGGCGGTGTAATCCCATGAAGAAAATAAGCCTTATATTCAAAGAAACATCGGAAAAAATAATTACGGATAACTTTAAACAGACGGGGACATTGTTTGTCGTTAAATACTCCGGTTTATCAAGTCCTGATTTATCAAACCTGCGTCAGTCTTTACGAGATGCAAACGCGACCATGTTAGTTGTTAAGAATACTGTCGCCCGCCGTGCTCTCAAAAATGTTGGCATGGACGAAGCTGTTATTAAGACTATCGAAGGGCCCTGTGGTATTGTTTTCCCGAAATCAGAGCCTGTTGAGACTACAAAAGCGCTCTATAAATTTTCCAAAGATCATGAAAAACTGCAGCTTGAAGGCGGTTTTCTTGATGACAAGACACTTGCCAAGAAAGATATAGAGATCTTGGCTAAGTTGCCGAGTAAACAAATGTTGCGCGCGCAGGTCGTCGGTGCCCTTAATGCACCGCTTTCGCGCCTTGCAATGGTATTGAACGGAAACTTACAAAAACTGGTTGTTTGTTTAGACCAGATCAGACAGAAAAAGTCAAATTAATGACTGAAGGAGGAAAGTAGAAATGGCTAAAGTTGAAGAATTGATTCAATCGATTGAGGGTTTGACCGTGTTGGAGTTAGCTGACATGGTTAAGGCTCTGGAAGAGAAGTTTGGTGTAACAGCAAGTATGCCGATGATGGCTGCTCCCGCTGCTGGTGCTGGCGCTGCTGCTCCGGCTGCCGAGGAAAAGACCTCGTTTAACGTGGTTTTGACCAACGCCGGTGCGAATAAAATCGCCGTCATCAAAGAAGTCCGCACGATCACCAACCTCGGTTTAAAAGAGGCCAAGGATCTTGTTGATGGAGCACCGAAGTCGATCAAAGAAGGCGCAACCAAAGAAGAAGCTGAAGAGATGAAGAAGAAACTCGTTGCGGCTGGTGCCACCGTCGAGCTGAAATAATTTTAAAACGTTTCGTGTAACCGCCCTTTAACGGGCACAGGGATAGATGACTAAACGAAAAAATTTTGCCAAGTTACGAGAGGTATACGATCTGCCGAATTTGCTTGATTTGCAAGTAGAGTCGTATAAGGAGTTCTTGCAGATTGATGTCCCGCCTTCTGAGCGCAAATATCTTGGGCTTCAGGAAGTTTTTGCGGACATGTTTCCCATCGAGAATAACGACCGGACTCTGAAACTTGAGTTTGTAAGTTATTCCCTTGGAAAACCGAAATACATCCTTGCTGAATCTCGAAAACGTGCGTTGACCTTTGCTGCACCCTTGAAGGTGAAGTTCAGGCTTACCACTCCTCGTGAAACAAAAGAGCAAGACGCGTATTTTGGTGAAATACCGCTTATGACCGACACGGGTACGTTTATTATTAACGGTGACGAACGTGTTGTCGTTAATCAGTTGCAGCGTTCACCCGGCGTTTCGTTTGAAGAAGAAGATCATCCTACCGGAAAAAAGATATTCTATGGCCGTATAATACCCTATCGTGGCGCGTGGCTTGAGTTCAAATACGATCTGTCTGAGACGATCATCGCCTATGTTGATCGCCGCCGTAACTTTCCTGCTACTCAGCTATTGCGTATCTTAGGGTTTTCCAGCGACCAGGAGATTATCAACCGATTTGGTAAAGAATATAAAGAAATTACCAATACCCTTAAAAAAGATTATACTAAGAATAAAGAAGAAGCGTATCTTGATTTTTATCGCAAGATGCGTCCGACTGAACCGGTGACCAAAGATACTGCCGAGATGTTGTTCTACCGTCTTTTCTTTGATCCGGCGCGCTATGACCTTGAGAGAGTCGGCCGTTTCATGCTTAATCGCAAGTTAGGTATGGATGTATCGCTTGATAAGCGCATCCTTGACTCTGATACCGTTGTCAAAGTTATCGAATATTTAATTCGCCTGAAAGCGGGTGAAGGTAAGATCGATGATATCGACCATTTGGGTAATCGCCGCGTTAAAACTGTCGGCGAACTTGTGCAGAATCAGATTCGTATCGGTATGAGCCGCGTTGAGCGTTCGATACGTGAGCGTTTAAGTATCCTTGGTGACTTTGATAATTTAAGCGTACATTACCTTATTAATAGCAAGCTTCTTTCAAATCAAATTCGCGATTTCTTCGGCCGTTCACAGCTTTCACAGTTTTTGGATCAGATCAACCCGCTTGCTGAGTTAACGCACAAAAGACGGTTAAGCGCATTAGGCCCCGGCGGTCTTTCCCGGGAACGTGCAGGTTTTGAAGTGCGCGACATTCACCCATCACATTATGGGCGGGTGTGCCCCATTGAAACACCGGAAGGCCCGAATATCGGGCTTATTGCTTCCTTGTCAACGTTTGCCCGTGTTAATCAGCTTGGTCTATTAGAGACCCCGTATCGTAAAGTTGAAGATGGCCGTGTAACCCGTAAGATTGAATATTTGACTGCCGATATTGAAGAGGACAAAATGATCGCGCAGGCGAATGTTCCGTTTGATACGGATGGGTCATTCCTTACAAAAGAAGTCTCGTGCCGGTACAGAGGTGATTATCCGAAAGTAAATCCAAAACAAGTCCAATATATGGATGTATCCCCGAAACAGCTCGTTTCGGTGGCTGCGTCTTTGATTCCGTTTTTAGAGCATGATGATGCCAACCGAGCTTTGATGGGTGCTAACATGCAGCGCCAGGGAGTGCCGTTGATGGTTACCGAGGCTCCTTTGGTGGGTACTGGTATGGAAGAGAAGGTTGCCAGAGATTCCGGAACCGTTTCGATTGCTGAAGAGGCCGGAAAAGTCACCAGCGTTGACTCCTGTTCCATTAGTATAGGTAAGAAGATTTATCATCTGAAAAAATTTCAGCGGACGAATGCCGATACGTGTTTAAATCAGCGTCCGACCGTCAAACTTGGCGAGCACGTTGAAAAGGGTCAGGTTATCGCCGATGGCATTGCTACAAAGAATGGTGAACTTGCCCTTGGCAAGAATCTCCTGGTTTCTTTTATGCCGTGGCGCGGATATAACTTTGAAGACGCGATTGTTTTAAACGAACGTTTGGTCAAAGAAGATGTTTTGACGACGATCCATATAGAAGAATTTGAAATCGAAGCAACAGAAACCCGCTTGGGTAATGAAGAGGTTACCCGTGATATACCCAATGTTAATGAAGAGGCCTTACGTAATCTTGACGAAAACGGTATTATCCGTTTAGGTGCAGAGGTTGGCGCAGGTGATATTCTCGTTGGGAAAGTCACGCCGAAAACCGAAGCGGAACTTTCTCCTGAAGAAAGGCTGTTGCGCGCGATTTTCGGTGAGAAATCCCGTGATGTTCGGGACACGTCATTGACCGTTCCTCCGGGAGTCGAAGGTGTTGTGGTTGATGTACATATCTTCTCGAGAAAAGACCGCGGCAGGAAATCAAAAGAAGAAAAGATCGTTGAGAATGCAAAAATCAAGGAATTAAAAGCGTATTACCGTCAGGAACTTGATTATTTGGAGGCTGAAAAGATAGCACGTTTGGCGCAGGTTCTTGGGGTGGATAAAAAGAAGCTTGAAAAAATTGATGTCGGCGACAATGAAGAAGCTAAGATTTTGGCTGCGTCGTTTGATGAACAGTTACAGGAATTGATGGGGGAACAGCAGCAGGAAATTGAAAAGGTTCGCAGGGGCGATGAACTTCCGCCGGGTGTTTTAAAACGGGTTGTTGTCTATATTGCGACAAAACGTAAGGTTAACGAAGGTGATAAGCTTGCCGGCCGCCATGGAAATAAGGGTGTTGTTGCCCGTATTGTTCCCGAAGAAGATATGCCGTTTTTACCTGATGGTACACCGGTGGATGTTGTGTTGAATCCGTTGGGTGTTCCTTCCCGTATGAACGTCGGACAGATCCTTGAAACGCACCTAGGTTGGGCGGCAAAAGCGCTTGGCATCAGTATCGACAGCCCTGTTTTCGACGGAGCGACTGAGGCAGAGATCAAGGAAATGTTTAAGAAAGCCGGACTTCCGGATGACGGTAAGATTTATCTGCGTGATGGATACAACGGCGATCAGTTCGGTCAAAAAGTAACTGTTGGCCAGATGTATATGATGAAATTGATACATTTGGTTGATGAGAAGATCCATGCCCGTTCTATTGGACCGTACTCCTTGGTTACGCAGCAGCCGTTGGGTGGTAAGGCGCAGTTTGGTGGACAGCGTTTAGGTGAAATGGAAGTGTGGGCACTTGAAGCATACGGTGCTGCATTTACACTCCAGGAAATGTTAACGGTAAAAAGCGACGATGTAGCTGGTCGTACACGTATATATGAGGCTATTGTTAAGGGAGAACAGCGCCTGACGCATGGCACTCCCGAATCATTTAACGTTTTGATTAAAGAGCTTCAGGGCTTATGCCTGGATATCAGAACGGAGAAAACAGTATAATGGACGAGATAACCCCTTTTGACAGTATTTCGATTAAAATTGCATCTACGCAGATAATTAAAGGCTGGTCGAACGGCGAGATCAAGAAAGCCGAGACTATCAATTATCGCACGTTGAAGCCGGAAAAAGACGGTCTTTTCTGCGAGAAGATATTTGGGCCTGTTCGTGATTGGGAATGTAACTGCGGAAAATATAAAGGCATTAAATTCAAGGGTATTACCTGCGATCGCTGCGGCGTAACGGTTGATCGTTCATCGGTCAGACGTGAACGCATGGGACATATTGAACTTGCAGCTCCGGTTACGCATATTTGGTTCTTTAAGGCGGTACCGAGCCGTTTGTCAGCTATGCTTGACATCGGACTTCGTGATTTGGAAAAGATTATTTATTACGAAGAATACGTTATTATTGATCCCGGGACCACTCCGCTCAAAAAGAACGATCTTCTTACGGAAGAAAAATATCAAGAAGCAGTTGCTCAGTATGGCAGTAATTTCAAGGCTAAGATCGGGGCTGAGGCTATTCGCGATCTCTTGAAAGAGCTTGATCTTGACCAGTACTGCAAAAAATTGCGTAAAGAGCTTGAAAAGACAAAAGAAGTTTTAAAAAACACCAAGCTTGTTAAGAGTTTACGCATTGTTGAAGATTTTAAAAAGACGGGGAATAGTCCGGAGTGGATGGTATTGGAATTACTCCCGGTTATTCCTCCTGATCTTCGTCCGCTCGTTCCGTTAGACGGAGGAAGGTTCGCAACGTCTGATTTGAATGATCTTTATCGACGGGTCATCAATCGAAATAATCGTCTAAAGAAACTGATTGAATTGAATGCCCCTGAAATCATTATTCGGAACGAGAAACGCATGCTGCAGGAAGCGGTTGACGCGTTGCTTGATAATGGAAGGCACGGTCGTCCGGTCATGGGAGCAAACAATAGGCCTTTAAAATCCCTTTCCGACATGTTGAAGGGAAAACAGGGTCGTTTCCGTCAGAATCTTTTAGGTAAGCGTGTTGATTATTCAGGCCGTTCGGTCATCGTTGTCGGCCCTGAACTGAAACTGCATGAGTGCGGGCTTCCGAAACAGATGGCCCTTGAACTTTTTGAGCCGTTTATCATTAAGAAATTACGTGAAAAAGGATTTGTGCATACGATCAAAGGCGCCCGTAGAATGGTTGAGCGCGGTAAGATCGAGGTATGGGATATCCTGGATGAAGTCATCAAAGATCATCCGGTTTTATTGAACCGTGCCCCGACGCTGCATCGTTTGGGTATCCAGGCATTTCAGCCGGTTTTGATAGAAGGAAAATCAATTAAGATCCATCCGTTGGTCTGTACAGCGTTTAACGCTGACTTTGACGGTGACCAGATGGCTGTGCATGTCCCTCTTTCCCTTGAGGCACAGATTGAATGTAAAGTGCTGATGCTGGCTTCGAACAATATTTTTTCACCTGCCGATGGCAGACCGATTCTTACTCCGACGCAGGATATCATCCTTGGTTTATCCTATCTGTCAAAAGAGAAGGCTGGTTTGCGCGGAGAAGGGAAGATCTTTTCCAATAGCGAGGAAGTAATCGTCGCCTACGATGATAATGAGATTGACTTGCATGCCAAAATTAAATTACGCGTGTATTCATTGTTTAGCTTTGTTGAAAAAAGCAGTGTCCAGGAACGCGCTATCATTGAGACAACCGTCGGCCGCGTTATATTTAATCAGGTGCTGCCTTCGGAATTCGGGTATGTTAATGCCGAACTTAAAAAAGGGAATGTTGGTGAGATCGTTGCCTCTTGCTATAAGCGTTTCGGCCATGCACGAACGATTCAGCTTTTGGATGATGTTAAGAAAGTCGGTTTTGATTTCGCGACGATCGGCGGCATTTCTATCGGTGTTGATGATATGAAAGTTCCTCAGGCAAAGGAAGAAGTTTTGAAGGAATCCCACGCCGAAGTTGCTAAAGTCGAAGATCAATATCGCAAGGGTATTATTACCGATCGTGAGCGTAAGTCCAAGGTTATCGATATCTGGACGCACGCAACCGATAAAGTTTCCGATCTGCTTTTTAAAGGCATGGAACCGTTTAATCCGATCTTTATGATGGCTGATTCAGGCGCCCGAGGCTCACGTTTGCAGGTCAGACAGCTGGCAGGTATGCGCGGTCTTATGGCCAAGCCGTCAGGTGAAATTATAGAAAGCCCTATTACCGCAAACTTCCGTGAAGGTTTAACGGTGTTGGAATATTTCATTTCAACGCACGGTGCGCGAAAAGGTCTTGCTGATACAGCTTTGAAAACGGCAGACGCAGGGTATTTAACCCGGCGCCTGGTTGATGTTGCCCAGGAAGTCATTGTGAACGAAGAAGACTGCGGCACGTTAAATGGTATTACGGTTTCAGCGATTATCGAAGGTGACGAAGTTGTCGTGAGTTTGAAAGATCGTATTGTCGGCCGTGTTGCTCTTGATAACGTCGTTGATATCATTACCGATGAGATTATTGTTGAGTCCGGCTCTATCATTACGGAAGAAAAAGCTGAAATGATCGAGAAGCTCGGCATTGAGAAGATTCGTATTCGCAGTGTCCTTACCTGTGAGACCGGCAGAGGCGTCTGCTGCAGATGTTACGGCAGGAATTTGGCCAGCGGCAGGCTTGTTGAAGTCGGCGAGGCGGTTGGTGTTATCGCAGCACAGAGTATCGGTGAGCCTGGTACGCAGCTTACCATGAGAACCTTCCATATCGGTGGTACGGCGTCCCGTTCGGTCGAACAGTCGTTCTATAAGTCGAAGAACAAAGGGTTTATGAAATATCATAACCTGCGGACAACTGAAAAAGGAAAAGACTTTATTGTTTTGAATAGAAATGGTGCTTTGAGTATTAACGATAAACAGGGCCGTGAATTGGAGCGCTATGCTGTTCCGCAAGGCGCTACCATCGGAGTTGCCGATGGCCATGAAATTGAAAAAGCGGTGGTGTTTATTCGATGGGATCCGTATACGTTACCGATTCTTACAGAAGTCGGCGGTCGGGTCAAGTTTGAAGATCTGAAAGAGGGCGTTACGGTTACCGAAGAAACGAATCCCGTTACGAAGCTTACGGAACGCGTTGTTGTCGAGCATAAGGTTGAATTCCAGCCGCAGATTGTCATTCAGGATGATAATAAGGATGAGGTCTTAGGGATTTATCCGATTCCTATCGGCGCGCACATCATGGTTAAAGACGGGCAGCATATCGGAGCAGGTGAGAACCTCGCCAAGATCCCCCGTCAGGTTGTAAAAACCCGCGATATTACCGGTGGTCTTCCGAGAGTTGCCGAGTTGTTTGAAGCTCGTCGTCCGAAAGATCCGGCTGTTATTTCAGAAATTGACGGTTTTGTGGAATTTGGTGAAAGCAAAAAAGGACAACGAGTCATTGTCGTCAAATCCGCTACCGGCATGCAGCGTGAATACGTTATTCCGCACGGAAAACATCCCAATGTATATAAGGGCGATAAAGTTTCTTCCGGTCAGCAGTTGACTGACGGGCCCGTGGTTTTACAGGATATCTTACGTGTTTGCGGCGATAAAGTCCTTCAGGAATATTTGGTCAACGAAGTGCAGGAAGTCTATCGTCTGCAGGGTGTGCGTATCAATGATAAGCATATTGAAGTTATCATTAGACAGATGTTGAAAAAAGTCCGCGTTGAAGAAGGCGGAGATACCAACTTCTTGGCGACTCAGCAAATTGATAAGTGGACTTTCCAGAAGGAAAATGATGCGGTCATGAAAAAAGGCGGAAAGCCTGCTGTTGCCACCCCGCTTTTATTAGGTATCACCAAAGCATCATTGTTGACGGAAAGTTTCATTTCTGCCGCCAGTTTCCAGGAGACCACCAAGGTCCTTACGGATGCAGCGACATCAGGAAAACGCGATGAGCTTTTCGGGTTAAAAGAGAATGTTATCGTCGGTCATTTAATTCCCGCTGGTACAGGTTTTCGCGCGCATCGCGAATTTGATATGCAGAAGATGGCGGAGAATTTGCATGAAACAGTTAAAAAGCAAGAAGAGACTCAAGAAGTAAAGAAAGAGGAATAAGGGTATGCCAACAATATCACAACTGATTAGATTTGGAAGAGTTTCCAAAAAGAAGAAAACAAAATCGCCCGCATTAAAGGCGTGTCCTCAGCGTCGTGGTGTGTGCCTTCAGGTCCGCACGATGACACCGAAGAAGCCTAACTCAGCGTTGCGTAAAATTGCTCGTGTAAGGCTTACTACGGGTATTGAAGTTACAGCCTATATTCCGGGTGAAGGTCATAATTTGCAGGAACATTCCATAGTTTTGGTCAGAGGAGGCCGTGTTAAGGACCTTCCGGGTGTTCGGTATCATATTGTCCGCGGTACGCTTGATGCCGCAGGTGTTAATGCACGTAGAAAATCACGTTCAAAGTACGGCGCCAAGCGCCCGAAAGAAGGCGGCGCTCCAGCTGCTAAAAAATAAGGCTTAAAAGACATGAGAAGAAGAAAAGCACAGGAAAGAGAAGTACTAGCAGATCCTAAATACAATTCAAAGATTGTCGGTAAGTTCATTAATATGGTGATGACCGAGGGTAAAAAAGCGCTTGCTGAGAATATTGTGTACAGCGCTTTTGACAAGGTTAAGACTGTGTTGAATGAACAGGATGCAATGAAAGTTTTTCACAAAGCGATTGAAAATGTGCGTCCGCGTCTTGAAGTAAAACCGCGCCGCGTCGGTGGTGCAACGTACCAGGTTCCTATTGAAGTACGACAGGAGCGAGGTACTTCTATTGCGCTGCGCTGGATCAGAGATTACGCACGTCAGAAAAAAGGCAAGGCTATGGAAGAAAAGCTTGCTGAAGAAATTATCGCCGCGTATAAAGGCGAAGGTTCTGCGATTAAAAAACGGGATGATACCCATAAAATGGCTGAGTCTAATAAGGCCTACGCACACTTTAGGTGGTAATCAAAAATGAGTAAAAGACGCTTTCCTTTAGAGAAAATACGTAATATCGGGATTATCGCACACATTGACGCCGGTAAAACCACGACAACAGAACGTGTCTTATTTTATGCGGGAAAAACGCATAAAATAGGAGAGGTCCATGATGGCGCGGCCACTATGGACTGGATGGTTCAGGAACAGGAACGCGGTATTACCATTACTGCTGCTGCAACGCAGTGTTTGTGGCTTGATTGTGCTATTAATATTATTGATACACCGGGGCACGTAGATTTTACGATTGAAGTTGAACGTTCGTTGAAAGTCCTGGATGGCGCATGTGTGGTTTTCTGCGGTGTCGGCGGTGTTGAGCCGCAATCAGAGACTGTTTGGCGTCAGGCAGACCGCTATGAAGTTCCGCGTATCGCCTATGTCAATAAGATGGACAGGACAGGCGCTAATTTTCCGGATTGTATCGCGCAGATGCATTCAAAATTGGGTGCTAATGCGGCTGCAATTCAGCTACCGTATGGCGTCGAAGAGAATTTCAAGGGGATCGTTGATCTCATTGAACGCACGATGACCCTGTATAAGGATGATTTGGGAAAAGAGATGGAGATTTGCCCTATTCCTCCTGAGATGAAAGAGGATGTTGAAAAATACCGTGCGATTATGATTGAGAAACTCGCGGAAGCTGATGATCAGATTCTGGAAAAATTCTTGAGCGGCGCGGAAATCAGTGCTCAGGAGATTAAAACCAGGATGCGCGCAGCAGTTATTGCCAATAAATTCGTTCCCGTATTGTGCGGGTCATCATTTAAGAATAAAGGCATACAGCTTATGCTTAATGCGGTGTGCGAATATCTTCCTGCTCCGTCAGATATTCCGGCAGTTAAAGGGACCGATCCTAAGAGCGGGGAATTTGAAAAAATTGATACGTCCGATGATGCGCCTTTCTGCGCGCTTTGTTTTAAAATCGCGACTGATCCGTATGTCGGAAGGCTTAATTTCATCCGTGTTTATTCCGGAACGCTCAATGCCGGTACCTATATATTCAATTCTACGAAGCGTACACGTGAACGGGTTACGAAACTTGTGCGTATGCATGCCAATAAACAGGAAATTATTGATACGGTAATGGCAGGTGATATCGTTGCGGCTGTCGGGTTGAAAGATACTAAAACCGGTGATACATTGTGCAACGAAAATAATCAGATATTGCTTGAAGCGATGCGCTTTCCGGAACCGGTTATTAAACAGGCTATTGAAACATCGAGTAAAGATGATTCCGAAAAGCTGGGTTTGGCGTTACATAAGCTTGCCGATGAAGATCCTTCATTTAAACTTATATATAACCAGGAAACCGGGCAATCTCTTATTGCCGGTATGGGGCAGTTGCATCTTGAAATTATTGTCGATCGTTTGTTGCGTGAATTCAACGTCAAAGTCCAGGTCGGTGTTCCGCAGGTTGCGTATCGTGAGACGGCGACCAGGAAAGTCAATGCGACCGGTAAATTTGTTCAGCAGTCCGGTGGCCGCGGTCAGTATGGACACTGCGTTATTGAACTTGAACCGCAGGAAAAACCGGGCCTGGGTGTTACCTTCGAGAATAAGATTAAAGGTGGGGCTATTCCCCAGGAATTTATTCCTGCAGTCAAGGATGGTATCTTTGAAACCGCAAAATCCGGAGTTTTGGCCGGGTACCCTGTTACGGATATTAAAGTTACCCTTGTTGACGGTTCATATCATGATGTCGATTCCTCCGAAATGGCGTTTAAGATGGCAGCCGGTCTTGCATTGAATGATGCCTTACGCAAGGCTAAGTCGGTAATCTTAGAGCCTATTATGGATATGGAAGTTGTAACTCCCGAAGAGTTCATGGGAGCGGTTATTGGAGACTTGAGTTCGCGGCGCGCAAAAATCGAATCGATTAATCAGAGAGGCAATGCCCGCGCAATAAGGGCGGCAATTCCTTTGTCTGAGATTTTCAATTACGCGACGATTATGCGTTCTCTTACTCAAGGCAGAGCATCCTATACAATGGAGCCCTCGTTTTATGCCGAGGTGCCTTCGCATGTGGCAGAGAAGATCATGGCGGGTTATTCGTCCGCTGGTGCACGGAGATCATAACACTATTTTACTAGGAGGTGAGTAATGGCTAAGGAAAAATTTGTACGCAGCAAGCCACACGTAAACATCGGAACCATTGGTCACATCGACCACGGTAAAACGACGTTAACAGCAGCAATTACGCACGTTCTTGCCAAGTTGGGCAAAGCGACATCGCGTGACTATGCCGATATCGCAAAAGGCGGTACGGTTCGCGACGAGACAAAGGTTGTTACAATTTCGGTTGCGCACGTCGAGTATGAATCTGATTCGCGCCATTACGCGCATATCGACTGCCCGGGGCACGCCGATTACATTAAGAACATGATTACTGGTGCGGCCCAGATGGATGGTGCAATTCTGGTCGTGTCCGCTGTTGACGGTCCTATGCCTCAGACACGTGAGCACATTCTTTTGGCTAAGCAGGTAAACGTTCCGGCGATGGTTGTGTTTATGAATAAATGCGATCTCGTCGAGGATAAGGAACTTCTTGACCTTGTTGAGATGGAAGTTCGTGATCTTTTGACAAAATACGGTTATCCCGGAGACAAGACGCCGATTATCAGAGGCAGCGCGTTGAAAGCTATGCAGTCTACTGATCCGGCGAGTGCTGATTCCAAATGTATCCTCGATCTCGTTAAGGCATGCGATGAGTTTATTCCTTTGCCCGCCCGTGATCTTGATAAACCGTTATTGATGGCTGTAGAAGACGTGTTTTCTATCGAAGGCCGCGGTACTGTTGCAACCGGAAGAATCGAACGTGGCAAAGTCCATATCAATGAAGAAGTTGAAGTCATTGGTTTGAGACCTGAACCGCAGAAAACGGTTGTTACGGGTATTGAAATGTTCAGAAAGCTTCTTGATGAAGGCCAGGCAGGAGATAATGTCGGGCTTTTGTTGAGAGGTGTTGATAAGAGCGCGATCGAACGTGGTATGGTTATCGCGGCACCGAAGTCTATTACGCCGCATACCAAGTTCAAAGCGCAAGTGTACGTGTTGACCAAAGAAGAAGGTGGAAGACATACCCCGTTCTTCAAGGGATACAGACCGCAGTTCTATTTTCGTACCACCGATGTCACTGGTTCAGTCACCCTGCCTGCAGGCACGGAAATGATTATGCCAGGAGATAACGTGGCGGTTGAAGTTGAATTAATCACTCCTATTGCTATGGAAAAAGAATCACGCTTTGCAATCCGTGAGGGCGGCCGTACAGTAGGCGCGGGTGTTGTCACAGAGATCATCGCGTAACTGGAATATAAAGAATGAGCAACCAGAAGATACGAATTAAATTAAGAGCGTACGATCATCGACTTCTCGACCAGGCGGTCGCAGAAATCGTCGAGACGGTTCGCAGAACCGGTGCCAAGATTTGCGGCCCTGTTCCGCTGCCGACGAAGAAAGAATTGTATACCGTTCTTCGTTCACCGAATATCGATAAGAAATCGCGCGAGCAGTTTTCGCTTGCTACGCACAAACGCCTTATTGATATTATGGAACCGACGGGAAAGACGATCGACTCTTTGAGAAAACTGAATCTGCCCGCAGGGGTGGATGTTGAAATAAAGTAATACTAAACGAACCGTTGCGCTTTTTCTCCTGACTTCGCAAGGCGATATCCAGGAGAAAAAGCGTGCGGAAAAACTGTGCAGGTATTCTGATATGACTATGGGAATCGTTGGGAAAAAATTAGGGATGACGCAGGTATACACCGAAGACGGATCACTCGTCGGGGTAACGGTTATTGAAGCTGGTCCGTGCCCGGTGCTGCGTGTGAATGCAAGATCAATTCAGCTTGGTTTTGATGCAGTTGATGAAAAACGCGTGAAAAAGCCTGTTGCAGGATATTATAAAAAGCGCAATATCGCAACGCGTAAGGTTATGAAAGAGGTTTCCAATGATGCATCAAAGGAATATAAAGTTGGAGACGAGATTAAAGTCGACGTTTTTCAAAACGGTGAATTTGTTGACGTGACCGGTACTTCTCTTGGCAAAGGTTTTCAGGGAGGTATGAAACGTCATCATTGGAATGGTGGTCCTGCTTCACACGGATCAACATCCCACCGTCGCGTCGGTTCAATCGGCTCAAGCACGACACCGGGTCGCGTTTGGCGCGGGCATAATATGCCCGGGCATATGGGACAAGAAACGGTTACCGTGCAGAATCTGAAAGTAATTAAAGTAGATTTAGAGAATAATCTTTTGCTTGTTGAAGGGGCTGTTCCCGGACACAAGAATGCTTATCTGTTGATCAAGAAAGCTGTGAAGAAACAGGCAAAACTAGCAAAGGCTGCGGCGAAAGCCACAAAGTAAAATACTATGCATACGATAATTTTACCGTTGTTTAATTCTGAAGGTACGGAGATCGATAGACTTAAAATAGATGGATCGGTTTTTGGAAAGACTTTGAGCGAAGGAGCGTTGTATCAGGCGGTCCTTGCGAACATGCAGAATCAGCGCAAAGGGCTTGCAGCAACGAAAACCAGAGGCGAGGTCTCCGGAGGCGGCAAAAAACCGTGGAAACAAAAAGGTACGGGCCGGGCTCGCGTTGGTTCCATCCGTTCACCGTTATGGCGTCATGGAGGCGTTGTGTTTGGTCCTCATCCGCGTGATTTTTCGATTACCTTGCCGCAGAGTATCCGCGATGTAGCGCTTCGATCTGCGATACAGGCAAAAGCCAAGGACGGCAGTTTGTTGGTGCTGGAAAGTTTTTCATTAACAAACGCACAGACAAAAAGCGCCGCAGTCATATTCAAGAATCTGAAAGTTGCGGGACGCAATGCAAAAGCAAAAAGCATCCTGCTTCTGATTGAAAAATCCGACGAGAATATGAAGCGTGCGTTGCGCAATATCGAATTTTTGAATGTGAATTTAGTAAAGAATACCAATGCCTATGAAATATTGGCAAGCAGAAAAGTAATTGTCACCAAAGACTCGCTTGACGAGCTAATAAAAAGGTTGAAAAAATGATTTCTTACGATATAATAAAAACTCTGCTCCGGACTGAAAAATCGAGCGCGCAGGAACCGTCGAGAAAGTATTGTTTCCTCGTCGACAAAAAAGCAAATAAAATTGAAGTAAAAAAAGCCGTCGAGGAAATCTATAAAGTAAAAGTCCAGGATGTCAATACGACCATCGGTCCTGGAAAATATAAAAGAGTCAGGTACCAGCTGGGAAAAACTCCTGATTACAAGAAAGCAATTGTTACGTTACGAGAGGGACAGAAGATAGATACTTCAGTCTAAATTTATGGGAATCAAATCATTTAATCCATACACACCATCACGCCGGCACATGAAAGCGTCGGATTTTGTCGAGATTACGAAAGATACGCCGGAAAAGTCGCTTTTAACGCCGCTCAAGAAAACCGGCGGTCGCAATAACTATGGCCGTATTACTACCCGGCACATCGGGGGCGGGCATAAGAGGATGTACCGGATTATAGATTTTAAGCGTGATATTTTTGATACGCCGTTTAAAGTCATCGCTATTGAATATGACCCGAACCGCACGACGAGAATTGCGCTGGTTGAATATCCGAACAAGGTTAAAAAATACATTTTAGCTCCTGCGGGAGTCGGCGTTGGCGATGAATTGGTAACAAGCAAAGAAAAAGGCACTGAGATTAAGAACGGCAATTGTATGCCCATTCGTCATATACCTTCAGGTACGCTTATCCATAATATCGAGATTGTTAAAGGAAAAGGCGGACAGATCAGCCGTTCTGCCGGGACCAGTGCTACGATTATGGCTAAAGAAGGTGATTTTGCGCATCTTAAATTACCATCAGGTGAGATTCGTTTAGTTCATCTTGATTGTCTTGCGACTGTCGGCCAATTAGGTAATATTGAGCATGAAGCGCAGATTTTCGGGAAAGCAGGAAAGTCCCGTTGGCGCGGTATCCGGCCTACGGTCAGAGGTCTTGCTATGAACCCGGTTGATCATCCGCATGGTGGTGGAGAAGGTAAGTCGGGACAGGGCAATCCCCATCCGACAACACCATGGGGTAAGCCGACCAAAGGCTATAACACCAGAAATCGTAATAAGTATTCCAACAAATTTATTGTAAAGAGAAGGAAGTAAGAGATGCCACGTTCGCTTAAGAAGGGTCCATACGTTGAGGATAGTTTGTTAAAGAAGGTCGAGAGATATCGTCGTCAGGGAATTCGCCAGGCGATTAAAACCTGGTCGCGCCGTTCAACCGTTACGCCGGAATTTGTCGGTTTGACGTTTGCGGTCTATGATGGGCATAGGCATATTCCGGTTTTTGTGACCGAAAATATGGTCGGCCATAAGCTCGGGGAATTTTCTCCGTCCCGCATATTCAGGAAACACGGCGGTGTGAAAGCGAAGAAGGCGGCGGAAAAAACGTAATCGAGTTGATAGCTCATAGGTCATAGCTGATAGTTTAATAGAGGTACAGGAGAAAAGAATGTTAGTAAAAGCTGATGGTAAATTTTTAAGAGTATCGCCTACCAAGACACGACTTGTTATGGATTTGATTCGTAATAAAGAAGTGGCTGAGGCGCAAGCGATATTGATGCATACGAATAAACGTCCGACGGATGCTTTGCAGAAAATCTTGAAACAGGCTGTGGCCAACGCTAAGGTTAAAGGATTTAGCGCCAACCAGCTCTATGTTTCAAAGATTGTTTGCGATAACGGACCGGCTTGGAAACGGTTTAAGGCTGCAGCGTTTGGCCGTGCTACGTCGATCAGGAAGCGTACGTCGCATATTAGAATTGAATTGGATTTAAAGTCAGGAGAGTGATGCATGGGGCATAAAGTCAGTCCGTTAATATTACGAATCGGTTACATCAAGACGTGGAACAGCAGATGGTATGCCAAGGCTAAGGATTACGCGCGCTTTATTAATGAGGATTATAAAATCCGTAAATATATAAAGTCAAAGTTCAAACAGGCGGCTATTGCTAAAATCGTGATTGAACGTCTTACCGAGAAGGTTAAAATTCGCATTCATTCGGCACGGCCTGGTATTATTATAGGACGTCATGGCGCTGATATCGAGCGTTTACGCGGGGATTTGAATAGTTTAGTTAAGAAAGAGCTTTCTATAGATATTGAAGAGGTTAAACAGCCTGCTTTGGATGCGCAACTTGTTGCCGAAAATGTTGCGTTACAGCTTGAGAAACGGGTTGCATTCCGCAGGGCTGTGAAGCGCGCTATTGAGCAGACGATGTCAGCGGGTGCAAAAGGTATAAAAGTTTCCTGTTCAGGACGGTTGAACGGCGCTGAAATGTCCCGAACTGAAAATTATCGCCAGGGGAAAATACCTTTGGCAACATTGCGAGCGGATATTGATTTTGCGATCGCAGAAGCGTTGACCACGTTTGGTTTGATCGGGGTTAAAGTTTGGATTTATAAAGGTGATATTTTAGGTAGACCCGGAATGGTTACACCTGTCGCTAAGCCTGAGGAAAAGGAACAGACACCGTCTCAGGAAGGCGCTGCCAAGTCATAATAAGTGAGGGATTGATATGGTTTTAATGCCAAAGAGAGTTAAATATCGTAAGCTGCAAAAAGGGATGCGCCGCGGCATTGCGACTACCGGAGCTAACTTAGCGTTCGGTGAGTTTGGACTCAAAGTCCTTGAAAATGGATGGATCAAAAATACGCAGATTGAAGCGGTGCGTGTTTTGCTGGCGCGCCAGCTTAATAAGGGCGGTAAGATGTGGATACGTATTTTTCCGGATAAGTCAATTACCAAGAAGCCTGCCGAAGTTCGTATGGGTAAGGGTAAGGGTGATCTTGATCACTGGGTTGCGGTTGTCAAACGCGGCAGGATCCTTTTTGAACTGGGTGGTATTCCGGAAGAGTATGCAAAGCGTTGTTTTCGAATGGCAGCGTATAAGCTTCCGATGCGGACAAAATTCATTACGCGTGCGCATAGATAAGAGGGAATAATCATGAAGATGCAGGAATTACGAGTATTATCAAACGACGAGTTACGAAGCAAGGAAAAGAGCCTCAAGGAAGAGCTCTTTAAGTTGCGCAATCAGCGGTATACCGGCAGAGTTGAGAAACCGCATCAGTTTTCCGCTATCCGGAAGGACATGGCGCGCATTCAGACGATACTGAACGAAAAGAAAGAGAAATAAGCATGGGCATAAAAAAACAATTTATCGGTGAAGTCATAAGCGACAAGATGGACAAAACCATCGTGGTGCGCGTTATCAGAATGGCAAAACATACTTTGTACAATCGTGTTTTGAAGACTGCCACAAAATTCAAGGTTCACGATGAGAAGGAAGTCGCTCATATTGGTGACGAGGTAAAAATTGAAGAGACAAGACCCCTTTCTAAGGATAAACGTTTTCGCTTGGTCAGTGTCGTTAAAAAAGCGCAGGATACAGGGATTGTCTTGAAGGATGAGGTAGAAAAATGATACAATTGCGTTCAATTTTAGATGTAGCGGATAATACCGGTGCCAAAAGAGCCGCGTTTATCAACGTGTTGGGAAAAAAGAATTGCTTTATTGCGGATATCGGAGATACCATCAACGTTAACATCAAGGAATCTTCTCCCGATGCGGCCGTTAAGAAGGGTGAGGTTGCCCGGGCAGTTATCGTCAGGACCAAGTCCGCGATTCGCCGTGCCGATGGGTCCGTATTGCGGTTTGACCGTAATGCCATCGTTATCATCGACAATCAGCAGAATCCGAAAGGTACGCGTGTGTTCGGGCCTGTTGCCCGCGAGTTACGCGAGAGAAATTTCACGAAGATTATTTCATTAGCGCCAGAGGTCATTTAAATGCTTAAGATAAAAAAGAACGATATGGTTCAGGCAACAAAAGGTAAGGATAAGGGAAAAAAAGGCAAAGTAATCAGTGTTTTTGACGGAGGCAAGCGGTTACTTGTCGAAGGCATTAACATGGTCAAAAAGCATAAACGTCAGACCCGGCAGGATCAGAAGGGTGGTATTGTTTCTATCGAGAAACCGATACACATTTCTAATATTGCCTTGGTTTGCAAAAGCTGCTCACGGCCGGTTCGTGTCGGTTTTAAATTTCTAGAGGATAAATCGAAGGTTCGCTTTTGTAAAGAGTGTAAAGAGGCCATATAGTATGACTCCCCGATTATTAGAAAAGTACAGAAAAGAAATTGTTCCTGCGATGCAGGAGAAGTTTGGTTTAAAGAATAGACTTGCTGTTCCGCGTATTGATAAAGTTGTTGTCAATATGGGTGTCGGTGAAGCGACGCAGGATGTTAAAATCCTTGATAAAGCTGTTGAAGAGCTTGCGGCGATCACCGGTCAAAAACCGGTTGTTAAACGCGTCAAAAAAGCTATTTCAAACTTTAAAATTAGAGCCGGGCAGCCTGTTGGTTGTATGGTAACGCTGCGTAAAAACATGATGTATGAGTTCATGGATAGATTTTTTAACGCAGCGATGCCTCGTATCCGTGACTTCCGTGGTGTCCCGGTAACAAGTTTTGACCAGGCCGGCAACTATACGCTTGGTTTAACAGAGCAGGGTATTTTCCCGGAGTTGGAATTTGACCGGATTACCCGCGCTCAGGGTATGGACATTACGTTTGTTATCAAAAATTCAAAGTCGAGAGAAATGTCAAAGGAATTATTGAAACAATTCGGCATGCCGTTTGTTGTCGAAAGCAATGAAAGAGAGAAAGCGTAGAAATGGCAAAGAATTCACAGATAGCGCGTTGGAAGAGTAAACCGAAGTTTTCTACCCGTAAATATAATCGCTGCGAGATCTGCGGCCGTTCCGGTGGGTATCTTCGCCGGTTTCGTTTATGCCGCCTTTGTTTCAGAGAGTTAGCCTGGGCAGGTGTGATTCCGGGTATTAAAAAAGCAAGCTGGTAGTTTAATCCCCCTGCCGGAATTTCACGGAACTACGCCCGTGAATGCATGGCGGTTGGGACGTCGCCCCGATACGGGCGAATAAAAATAAAAAAGGACCCATGGGTTGAAACTGTGGGGCTCCAGGGAGAAAAAGTTATGGCAAGAACTGATTTGATTGCGGATGCATTCACCATTATTCGGAATGCAATTATGTGCCGTAAGGAAAATGTGGATGCGCCTGCTTCTGGCACCGTGAAAGCGATTTTGGACATCTTACAGCGGGAAGGATATATTGAAACCTTCAAGCTTATTGAAGATAAGAAACAAGGGTTGGTCCGTATTTATCTTAAGTATGTCGCTGGAAAATCGGCGATACGTAATATTAAACGAATATCAAAACCGGGTTTGCGCGTCTATGTGAAACGTGAAAAGGTTCCGAATGTTTTGCGCGGACGAGGCCTGGCGATTATGACAACGTCAAAGGGAATCATGACCGATAAAGAAGCCCGTTTGCAGAATGTGGGCGGCGAAGTTATCGGCTATATCTGGTAGAGGGATACTATGTCACGTATTGGTATGAAAGCAGTAGCAGTTCCACAGGGCGTTAAGATAGAATGTAAGAATGGTCAGGTTTATGTCGAGGGTACAAAAGGCAAACTAAACCGTTCGTTATCCGATCGCGTTAAAGTTGAGGTTAAAGACAACCAGCTTTTCGTCACACGCGTTGCTGATAGCAAACTTGATCGTTCGATGCATGGTTTGACGCGTGCGCTTATCCTTAATATGATCGTTGGTGTCAGCAAAGGATATGTTAAGGAAATGGAAATTATCGGTGTTGGTTTTAAGGCCGCAGTGCAGGGGAATAAGCTGAACATGGCACTTGGTTTTTCCCATCCGGTTAATTTTGAAATACCGCAGGGTATCAAGATTGAAACTCCGAAACCGACGTTGCTTATTATCAGCGGTATCGATAAAGAGAAAGTCGGTCAAGTTGCTGCTGAGATTCGTGCGATTTATCCTCCCGAGCCGTATAAAGGCAAAGGAATTAGATTTGTTGGCGAACAGGTGAAGAAGAAGGTTGGTAAGGCCCAGGCTTCTGGCAAATAACGTTTCATATCGATAGGACCGTATATACTATGAAGAAAAAGATTAGAAATAAGAGGGTTGCATCACGGATGAAGAGGCATGTGCGTATTAAACTGCGTATGCGCGGAACAAGCGAGCGTCCTCGTTTAGTAATCAAGCGCAGCCTTGGCCATATTAGTGCTCAGGTTATTGATGATGCTTCGAACAAAACACTTTTTTCCTTTTCAACGATGGATAAGGAAATACGGGAAAAAGTTGCTGCCGGTGGTAGTGTCAAAGGCGCTGAAGCGTTCGGAGTCATCTTTGCCCAGAAGGCAAAGGAAAAAGGTATAACCCAGATTATTTTTGACCGTGCCGGTTATTTGTATCATGGCCGTGTCAAGGCTTTTGCAGATAGTCTAAGAAAAGGGGGATTGACTTTTTAATATGCGCGAGTTAAAAATTGAACAATCTGAATATGTCGAGAAGGTAATTACTATTAACCGAGTTACCAAGGTCACTAAAGGCGGTAAGAAGATGCATTTTAGCGCATTGGTAGTTGTCGGTGATACCAAAGGCCGTGTTGGTTTCGCCTTAGATAAAGCAAATGAAGTTGCGGATGCAATTCGCAAATCCTTAACAAAAGCCAAAAAAAGACTCGTGACTGTTCCGAGGGAGGGCTCATCGATTCCGCATGAGATTATCGGGGAGTATGGCGCAGCAAAAGTTCTTTTGAAACCAGCTTCTGAAGGTACCGGGATTATCGCTTCAGGTCCGGTTCGTGCAATCTGTGAGGCCGCTGGCATAAAAAATATTTTGACCAAATCATTAAAATCCAACAATCCTATTAATGTTATCAAGGCGACCATGGATGGGTTGCTCAATTTAAAGGCGTAAGCGATGGAAAAAAAGACTACTAAAAAAGCAAGCGCGACAAAGAAAAGCGCTGTAAAAAAGACAGGTGCACGTGCCAAGAAGGCTGCGCCTGTGACAGAAACTGAAGCTGCAGAAGATAAGCAGGCAGTGCAGGTGAAGTATGGTTTACATATTTTGAGAGTGCCGACTGGGGCGCATACAGGCAAGAAACTTCTTGGACGTGGTTCAAGTTCCGGGCACGGAAAGACTTCAACGCGTGGAAGTAAGGGCCAAACCTCACGTGCCGGCCGTGATATGTACCTTGGTTTCGAAGGTGGACAAACGCCATTGATCAGACGTATGCCCAAACGCGGGTTTACCAGTAAATTCAAGAAGGTATACCAGATCGTTAATTTGAGCGACTTGGTCCGTATAAAAGAAACTGCCATTACGCTTGATGTATTAGAGGCAAGCGGGCTTATAAAAGATAAAAATAAACTTGTTAAGATCCTTGGTGAAGGCGAAGTGAAGCAGGCGGTGACTATTCAGGCGCATGCTTTTTCAAAATCAGCCCAGGAAAAACTTAAGAATTCCGGCTCGCAGTTTGAGGTTGTGAATGCTTAACGCACTTGCTAATTCTCTTAAGATACCAGATTTAAAAAGACGGTTATTGATAACAGCTGCGATGATCACGGTGTACCGGATTGGTTGTTATATCCCGACCCCCGGTATTGATGGAGCTGCATTAGCTGAATTCTTTAACCGGTTTGCCAGTTCTCAGGGTGGCGCGCTCTTTGGCATAATCAATATGTTTTCCGGTGGTGCTATGGAGCGATTGACAATTTTTGCCTTGGGAATCATGCCGTATATCTCAAGTTCAATTATTATGCAGTTGTTGACTGCAGTTATCCCTGCGCTTGAAAAGCTGGCAAAAGAAGGCAAAGCCGGTCATGAAAAAATTAATCAGTTTACACGATATGGAACGGTTGTTCTTTCTATAATTCAGTCGTATTTTATCGCGCTGTGGCTTGAAAATCCTGCTCGATTTGAAGGATTAAAGATTGTTATGGATCCCGGCTGGGGTTTTCGTATCCTGACGGTCCTCACGCTGACCACGGGCACAATTTTTATTATGTGGCTGGGTGAGCAAATCCAGGAAAAAGGTATCGGTAACGGTATATCCTTAATGATTACTGCCGGTATCGTCTCGCGTATTCCAGCGGCTTTTCATCAGCTGTATATGCTGATGTTTGCCAATAAAGGGGCTCAAGGCGGTATTGAAATCTGGAAATTGCCGATCATGGCGTTCTTTTTAGTGGCAGTTGTTTTTTCCGTTATCATGGTAACGCAAGCGCAACGAAAGATCCCCGTGCAATATGCTCGCAGAGTTGTCGGCCGTAAAGTTTTTGGCGGGCAAAGCACCTATATACCATTAAAAGTTGATACATCGGGTGTTATTGCCATTATCTTTGCACAGTCGATTATTTTATTCCCTGCCACTATTGCTTCATTTATACCGAATCCTGCTTTTCAGAATTTTGCACATATGCTGATGCGCGGCAATATTTTATATTCGGTTATTTATTCGTTGCTTATTATTTTCTTTTGTTATTTTTATACGGCTATTGTTTTTAATCCCGTTGATTTAGCGGATAATATGAAAAAATACGGGGGTTTTATCCCGGGTATTAGACCGGGGACGACAACTGCCGATTATTTAGATTTTGTTATGACGCGTGTTACGCTTGCCGGCGCATTATTTATTGCTTTTATCGCCATTTTCCCGGATATCATTATGGCGTGGATGCAGATACCGTACTTGGTCGCATCATTCTTCGGCGGAACCGGTATTTTGATCATTGTCGGTGTTATGCTGGATACCGTTAAACAGGTAGAGTCTCATTTATTGATGCATCACTATGATGGTTTTATTAGAGGTTCAAAAATAAAAGGGCGAAGATAATGATTATTGAATTATTAGGACCACCGGGTGCAGGAAAAGGAACGCAGGCAAAGACATTGGCGGAGCGTTTGCATCTTCCCCATATCTCAACCGGTGATATGTTGCGTCAGAATGTGTCTCAGGGAACTGATCTTGGTAAGCAGGCAAAGGCGTTCATGGAAAAAGGAGCCCTGGTGCCCGATGAGTTATTGACGGCAATGCTTGCCAATAGACTTGACCAGGCTGATCTGAAAAATGGTTTTATTCTTGATGGGTATCCGCGTACCATACCTCAGGCGGAGATACTTGATAAGCTTTTGAATGATCGCAGGCGCAGTATTGATATCGTTGTGTACCTGGATGCAAGCGAGCCGGTGGTTATTCAGCGTTTATGCGGCCGGTTAGTATGCAGCAAATGCGGGTTAAATTTCCATAAGACGAATATGCCGCCGAAAAAGGACGGTATATGTGATGTCTGCGGGGCGTCTCTCTACACGCGAGCCGATGATAAAGAGGAAACCATTCGCAAGCGTCTCGATGTTTATTTAAAAGAAACTTCCGGGCTTATCAGTTTTTACGAAAAGAAAAAGAAATTACATCGCGTTTCTGCGGATGACTCATCCGAGACTGTGTTAGAGACTATTATTCGTCTAGCAAAGAACGCATATGATACCTCTAAAGTCTGAAAAAGATTTGGAGTTGATGCGGGTATCGGGATCGATACTTGCTAAAATCCTGCAGGAGTTGCGCAGAAGTATAAAAGCAGGAGTTACAACTGCCTATATTGACACGGTAGCTGAGTCGCTCATGCAGCGTGAAAAAGTAAAAGCGGCTTTTAAGGGATATCGCGGATATCCGGCTACAATTTGCGCTTCTGTTAATGAAGAAATCGTCCATGGGATTCCCGGGGAAAGAGTCTTGGCGGAAGGTGATGTTTTCAGCCTTGATATCGGGATAAGTTATGAGGGTTTTTTCAGCGATGCTGCCATCACGGTTGGTGTCGGAAAGCTCTCGACTCGGGATAAGAAGCTTGTTGAGGTGACGCGTCAAGCGCTTGCGGAAGGGATAAAGCAGGCCAAGGTTAATAATCACCTTTCGGATATATCGAACGCGGTTCAAAATTACGTTGAGCGTTACGGGTTTAGTGTTGTACGTCAGTTTGTCGGGCATGGGATTGGTGTGCAATTGCATGAAGAGCCGGAAGTAGCGAATTTCGGCATGCCAAACAGAGGACCGGTTTTAAAGCACGGCATGGTGCTTGCTATTGAGCCTATGGTTAATACCGGAACCTGGGAATCTAAGATCCTTGAAAATGGGTGGACGGCAGTTACAGCGGACGGTCTTAATTCAGCTCATTTTGAACATACTGTTGCGATAACGAATGACGGGCCTGAAGTATTAACCCGGTAAGGGGAAAGATGGCAAAAGAAGATTTAATTGAAACAGAAGGGGTAATATCGGAGACACTGCCCAATGCAATGTTTCGTGTCAAGCTTGAGAATGGGCATGAAGTATTAGCGCATGTCTCAGGAAAAATGAGAATGAATTTTATTCGTATTCTGCCAGGTGACCGGGTAAAATTAGAACTTTCTCCCTACGATTTATCGAGGGGTAGAATTACTTTTCGCATTAAGTAACCGGAGGATATATACGTGAAAGTTAAAGCGTCAATTAAAAAGATTTGTGACAAATGTAAAATTATCAGAAGAAGAGGCGTCGTGCGAGTAATTTGTGCGAATCCTAAACACAAACAAAGACAAGGTTAAGGATACTCAAGAAGGAGCATTTATATGCCGAGGATTTTAGGTGTTGACATCCCGAAAGAGAAGCGAATTGAAATCGCATTGATGTATTTATACGGGGTGGGCAGGGTGAATTCGAATCAGATTTTAAAAGAAGTTGGGATCAGTCCTGACAAGCGCGCGAAGGATTTGACCGAAGAGGAAGTTTCCCGTATTACGACGGTCCTCCAGAAGAATTATCGCGTTGAAGGGGATCTTCGCCGCGACATCGGTCAGAATATTAAACGGTTGATGGATATCGGTTCGTATCGTGGTTCTCGTCATAAAAAGGGGCTTCCATGCCGTGGACAGCGCACCAGAACGAATTCCAGAACCCGCAAGGGGCCGCGTAAAGGCGGTATGGCGATTGTCAAAAAAGCAGAGCCCGCTAAGAAATAATCGGGCACTAAAGGAGACACACACGTACTATGGCGACGAAAGATAAAGCAAAGAAGAAGAAATTAGCAAAAGGTATTACCTCAGGCATAGCGCATATTCAGGCAAGCTTTAATAATACCATTATTTCCATTACTGATAAACAGGGCAATGTTCTTGTATGGAGTGCACCGGGTGTTGTTGGTTACGCCGGTTCGAAGAAATCAACTCCGTTTGCCGCACAGGTAGCTGCGACTGATGCTGCCCGTAAAGCCAAAGATATTGGTATTAAAGAGATTGATGTGCTTGTTAAAGGCCCGGGTTTTGGCCGTGAGTCTGCTATCAGGGCATTGCAGGCCGGCGGGTTAACAATCACTTCTATTAAAGATGTGACTCCTATTCCGCATAATGGTTGTCGTCCTAAAAAGAAAAGGAGAGTTTAAGTTATGGCACGGTATACTGAAGCAAATTGCAGATTATGTCGCCGGGCAGGAGAGAAATTATTCCTGAAAGGCAATAAATGCTCGAGCGCTAAATGTACTATTGCAAAGCGCGCGACTCCGCCGGGTCAGCATGGTTCCAATAGAGTTAAACTTTCAAACTATGGCGTTCAGTTGCGTGAAAAGCAAAAAGTAAAATGGATGTATGGTGTTTTAGAGCAGCAGTTTCGTACCTACTTTAAACATGCAGCCAAGATCAAGGGTGTAACCGGTAAAGTCCTGTTGCAGCTTTTGGAACGCAGACTTGATAATGTCGTTTTTCGTCTGGGTTTAGCGACAAGCCGCGCCCAGGCACGGCAGATTGTTCGTCATAATAGTATTTGGGTTAATGGTACGCGAGTGAACATTCCGTCATTTCTTGTTGCGAAGGATGACGTGATCACCGTAAAATCAAAAGAAGGTGCGGTTAAAAAAATCAAAGAGAATATCGAATTGAGCAAAGAGCGCAGTGTTCCTGCGTGGCTTTCTTTTGATCAGGCAAATTTGACAGGAAAAATTCTGCGGTTCCCGGAAAAAGAAGATATCCCGGCGAATATTCAGGAACAGATGATCGTTGAGTTGTATTCGAAGTAATCTGTAAGACAGGATTATTTTTGCAGGTAATCCCTTTGCCAAAAAGGCGGATAGGGATGTCGCCCCCATAGGGTGGATTAAAAAGGGCTTCGGGTTGAAATCCCGGGGCTCCAGTCGGATAGGGAGGAAAAATGGGTATTAAGTGGAGAGATTTTCAACTACCGAAGAAACTTGAATGTGATGAAGCTACCTATACAAATATGTACGGCAAGTTTTATGCCGCACCGTTTGAACGGGGATATGGCGTCACACTCGGTAATGCATTGCGCCGGGTATTGCTTTCATCAATAGAAGGTAGTGCGGTCACCTCGGTCAAATTCCAGGGGGTTGCACATGAATTTTCAAGTATTCCCGGTGTTTTGGAAGATGTTACCGAGATTATTCTGAATCTGAAGAGTCTGGTACTTAATTCACACTCAAAGATTCCGAAGACAATCACGATCAAAAAGGATGAAAAAGGTCCAATTACCGGTAAAGATATCGAAGCCGATGATACGATAGAAATTATTAACCCGGATCTTCTTATTGCTACTCTTACCAAGGATGTAAAGTTCAACCTTGAAATGGAAGTGGCCCGTGGAAGAGGGTACGTGCCGGCCGAAGCAAACAAAAAAGAAGAAATGACGGCAGGAGTTGTTCCTATTGATTCAATTTTTAGCCCTGTCAAAAAAGTAAACTTTTATGTGGAGAACACGCGCGTTGGCCAGCGCACTGACTATGATAAGTTAGTGCTTGAGGTTTGGACAAACGGCGCGATTACGCCGAAAGATGCATTATTGTATGCGTCGAATATCCTGCAGCGCCACCTGGATATTTTTGTTAACTTTGGCCAGCTTCCGGAAGAAATTGAAGAGGAAGAACCGGAGATGACAAAGGAAGAGGTCGTTTTGTACGAGAAATTAAGACTGCCAATTTCGGAACTTGAATTGTCGGTTCGAAGTTCAAACTGTTTGCGTGAAGCCAATATCAAGGTCATCGCAGACCTCGTTAAGAGATCTGAAGATGAAATGCTTGGTTTCAAGAATTTTGGAAAGAAATCATTGACTGAGATCAAGGATTTGCTGGCCGGCATGGGATTAGCTCTTGGCATGCAGGTTGACAGCAAGAAATTAAAGAAAGTCTAATCTGACATGAGACACAAACTATCAAAATTCAGAATAAACCGTTTTACCAGCTATCGTCGTGCGACGATGCTCTCGATGGTACGCAATCTATTTACCTATCAGAGTATTAAAACGACTAAACAGCGAGCTAAAGAAACAAAGGCGATGACCGACAGTATTCTTGCGTTAGCTCAGCAGAATACGTTGATTGCAAAGCGTAAGGTCTATGAACTTCTTGGCGATCATGCGTTGGTTAAACGTATCTTTGATGATATTGCTCCTCGTTTTTCAAAAAGAACCGGTGGATTTACCCGTGTTTTGAATCTGGGAATCCGCAGGGGAGATAGCTCCGAAATGGCAATTGTTGAGTTGACTGAAATCAAGAAAAAGGAAGAGCGGAAGCCGAAGAAAAAAGCAGAGGCGCCGAAAGCTGCAGATGAAACAATTGATGTGGCAGCGCACGAGGTAGATGCCGGCGAAGCTGTAAAACCGGAGGAGATAAAGCATAAAGAACCTAAGGCTGTAAGAGAAAAGGCACCGGTTAACAAGAAACCTTCAAAAAATTTCTTGGGCGGCCTCAAGGGGATCTTTAAAAAAGAACGCGATTCCTTGTAATAAGAACGTGTAGTATCTAATCGTACGAATACCTGCAGCCCCGTTTGAAACAATTGTTTTAAACGGGGCTGTCAACAACTACTAACGTAAATGAAAATTGACACCCGATTAGCCGAACGTCTGCAAAAAATTAACCCTTCCGCAACACTAGCAATTACTTCAAAAGCAAAAAAACTCAGATCTGAGGGGAAAGATGTCGTTACCTTCGCTGCGGGGGAGCCTGACTTTGATACCCCTGATTTCATTAAAGATGCGGCATATGAAGCTATTAAATGCGGATTTACAAAGTATACCCCTACGACCGGTATTCCGGATCTTAAGAATGCAATCTGTGACAAATTCAAGAAAGATAACGGGCTTGTGTATGTTCCTTCGCAGGTTATTGTTTCCTGCGGAGCAAAACACAGTATTTTTAATGCGCTTTTTGTTTTAGTTGAAAAAGGCGATGAAGTCTTAATCCCATCGCCGTATTGGGTCAGTTACCCTGAAATGGTCAATCTTTGTGAAGCAACACCGCGTTTTATTAAGACGTCCGCTCGTAATAGATTCAAGATGACGACCGCGGACTTGGAGCGCGCTATTACCGCAAAAACAAAAGTACTTATTTTAAATAGTCCTTCAAATCCGACTGGGTGCGTGTATACGAAAGAAGAGCTTGAGGCAATCGCAAAAATTTGTGTCGCTAAAAGGATTTTTGTTATAGCCGATGAGATCTATGAAAAAATAATTTTTGACGGTCAACGGCATGTTTCTATTGCGTCTTTTAGTAAAGAGATATATGATTTAACTATTACGGTGAACGGGCTTTCTAAGAGCCACTCGATGACTGGCTGGAGAATCGGATATGTAGGCGCACCGCAGGATATTGCCGACGCCATTTCAAAATTTCAGGATCATTCGACTTCTAACCCGACTTCAATTGCCCAAAAAGCCGCGGTTGCAGCATTACGAGCGCCGGATGATTTTTGCGTGCGTATGTGCGCGGAATTTGAGAAACGCAGGGATTATATCGTAAAAAGGCTTTCTTCAATTAAACAGTTCAATGTTGTGCGGCCGGAAGGCGCGTTTTACGTCTTTTGCGGTATTAAGGGTATTAAACTTGATTCGTTACAATTTGCTGTTCGGCTCTTGGATGAAGCGTTAGTTGCAGTTATACCGGGAGTTTCTTTTGGCTGGGATGAATTTGTCCGCTTCAGTTTTGCAACAAACATTGAACAGATTGAAAAGGGTGTGACGCGGATTGAGGAGTGGCTTCAAAAAAATAACATTTAATTTCGGTTTGCGGTTAACGGTTAGCGGTTTTTGGTTTAAAGCCCAAATAATACCGCTTATGTAGGACGCTAACCGATAACCGAACACCGATTTTCTGGCAGAGGTAAATAATTAATAGAAAGTTCAAACATGGGAAAGACAATAGCTGAAAAAATATTAAGTAAACATGCCGGAAAAGATTTAAAAGCCGGTGATTTTGCGATCTGTTCGGTTGATTTTACCTTTGGGCAGGATGGAACTTCATCGATTATTATTGACCGGATCCGTGAAATGGGTTTGCCTGAGTTGAAAACCAAGTTTTGTATGGTTATCGATCACAGTGCTCCGTCTCCTTCCGAAGGAGTTTCACGGGTACATAAAAAAATGCGCCTCTTTAGTCAGGATTATAAGGCGCACTTGTATGATATAGGCTGTGGCGTATGTCATCAGGTCATACCTGAGTCCGGGATGATCCTTCCCGGGGACCTCGTGCTGGGAGCCGACTCGCATACGTGTACGTATGGCGCGCTCGGTATTTTCTCGACTGGAGTCGGTTCAACGGATTTGGCAATTACGTTGGCTACAGGAAAGAACTGGTTTAAAGTTCCGGGAACTTTTAAGATCGTGGTGCGAGGAAAACTGCCGAAGGGGATTTATGCCAAAGATATCATCCTGCATATTATCGGCTCTCTCGGAGCAGATGGCGCTACCTATAAGGCTGTTGAATTTAGCGGACCGGTCATTGACCAGCTCGATATTGACGGCCGCATGACTATGTGTAATATGGTTGTTGAGATGGGCGCTAAGGTTGGGTTTATGCCGGTTGATAAAAAAACTGTCGCTTGGTTTAAAAAACAGGGTATACAGCGTGCATTAAAACCTGTTACTGCGGATAGTGACGCGGTGTATGAAAAAGTTTTGGAATTTGACGTTTCGAAGCTTACTCCGCAAGTTGCCAAGCCGCATACCGTTGATAATAATGCAACGGCTGCGGATGTTAAAGATATCGTTATCAACGAGGCGTTCCTTGGGACGTGTACAAATGGCAGACTCGCTGATTTGAAAATTGCCGCAACAATGCTTAAGAATAGAAAGGTTTCAAGCCGGGTCAAGTTCATTATTGCGTGCGCTTCGCGTAATATTTATCTGGCCGCATTAAAGCTTGGCTATATCAATACGTTTATTAAGGCGGGCGGCGTTGTGGTTGTCCCCGGATGCGGTCCGTGCGTGGGCACTCATAATGGCGTCCCTGCTGATGGCGAAATTGTTATCTCGACGGCAAATCGTAACTTCAAGGGTAGGATGGGAAATCCTCGTGCTTGTATCTATCTTGCGTCTCCGGCTACCGTTGTTGCCTCGGCAATAACCGGAAAGATTACAGATCCGCGTCGGTTCCTCAAATAGGAGGTTGTCATGGATATCCGCGATTTACTCGTGTTGTGCATTGAAAAAAGCGCGTCAGACTTACATCTAACCGTTAATGAACCTCCTGTTTTACGAATTGACGGTAAGCTTTTTCGCACAAATTTCGAAAAACTAAAGAGCGATGATTTAAAAAGGCTTATCTATGGAATTTTAACGAGCCCGCAGAAGGATATGTTTGAGAGGGACCTGGAACTCGATTTTTCGGTAGCGCTTCCCGGACTTGATCGGTTTAGAGTTAATGTTCATTTGCAGCGCGGCTCTGTTGAAGCTGCTTTCCGCCGTGTCCCCCTGGTCATCCCGACAATTGACGATCTGGGCCTTCCGAAAATACTCTCCGATTTAGCGCGTAAACCAAACGGGTTGGTATTGGTTACCGGCCCAACAGGTACCGGTAAGACAACAACGCTTGCCGCAATGATCGATCTTATTAACAGCGAGCGAGAGTGTAATATTCTTACTATAGAAGATCCGATCGAGTTTATTCATGCAAATAAAAAAGCTATTATAAAGCAGCGTGAAGTGTATGCTGACACCCGTTCATTTGCGGATGCGCTTAAACATGCGCTTCGCCAGGATCCGAATGTTATTGTTGTCGGTGAAATGAGAGATCTTGAGACGATTTCAACAACACTCACTGCGGCTGAAACCGGCCACTTAGTCCTTGCAACGTTGCATACTCCTGACGCGCCGCAGACAGTTGAGCGTATTATTGACGTTTTTCCTCCGCATCAACAGCAACAGGTTAAATTGCAATTGTCAGATTGTTTGCAGGGAGTTGTTTCTCAAACGCTGATCCCGCATTCTTCCGGGAAAGGCCGGGTTTTAGCGACGGAAATTATGATCGGAACCCCCGGTATCCGTAATCTTATCCGCGAGCAGGAAATCGAGCAGATTCCCACGTTGATGCAGACCGGAAGCCAGTACGGTATGAAGACAATGGACAAATCCTTAAAAGAACTTTATCAGAAGGGATTGATTACGCTTGATGCGGCAATGACAAAAGTTAAAAATACTGACGAGTTTAAGCAACTCTAAATAGTTACAAAGGAGTTTTACGTGAAGATAGAAGGTTCGTCAATTAAGCTGGGGGATGATATAAATACCGATTTTATTATTTCAGGCCGCTACAAATTCTCAATTACCGATATAAAAGAATTGGCCAAGCATATTATGGAAGATATCGATCCGGAATTCACGAAACGGATTGTCCCGGGAAAATCAATTTTAGTTGCCGGAAGGAATTTTGGCATGGGATCGTCCCGTGAACAAGCGCCGTTAGTTATCAAAGAATCCGGTATTGTTGCGGTGATGGCTAAAAGCTTTGCCAGGATCTTTTATCGCAATGGCTTTAACATCGGGCTGCTCCTTATTGAAGCAGATACCGACGCAATTTCCGAACATGATGAGCTTGAGGTCGATCTCGATAAGGGTGTGGTAAAGAATCGTACCACAAAAGTTACGTTGACGATTAAACCGTTACCGTCGTTTATGCAGGGGCTCTTGAACGAGGGTGGATTGGTAAAGTATTATAAAAAGCATGGGAGTCTGAAAGTATAATTATGGCCTATACGGTTACTCTTATACCCGGAGACGGGATCGGTCCTGAAGTGGCATTAGCCGCCAAACGATGTATTGAAGCTACGGGTGTTGCTGTTCAGTGGGAAGAAGTTATCGCAGGTCAAGCTGCCCTTGAAAAATACGGCGAGCTTTTGCCGCAGGCGGTTCTTGATTCTGTAAAGCGCAATAAGGTTGCTTTAAAAGGCCCGATGACTACGCCGATCGGTACGGGATTTCGATCGGTCAATGTGGCGATCCGCCAGGCACTTGATCTGTATGCTTGTGTGCGTCCTTCAAAATCATATCAGGGTGTTAAAAGCCTCTATAAAAATATTGATCTTGTCATTGTCCGGGAAAACAGCGAGGATCTCTACGCCGGTATAGAATTAGAGCAGGGAAAACCTGAAACGAATAAGTTCATTCAGGAGATTGAAGGCTATACCAAGAAAAAAATCCGCGCCGGCTCAGGCATCTCCATTAAGCCGATTTCGCTCTTTGCCACGGAACGTATTGTCCGTTACGCTTTTGAATACGCTCTTAAGAATAATCGTAAAAAAGTTACGGTTGTCACCAAGGCTAATATAATGAAATTTACCGATGGTCTTTTTCTAAAGGTGGCCCGTGATGTTGCCAGGTCGTATGAAGGACGAGTGATGTTTGAAGAAGCGCTTGTGGATAATATGGCGATGCAGCTGGTGCAGAAACCGCATTTGTATGATATCCTGGTGTTGCCGAATCTTTACGGCGATATTTTATCGGATTTATGCGCCGGTCTTATCGGCGGTTTGGGTATTGCGCCTGGTGCAAATATCGGCGATACTATGGCTGTGTTTGAGGCGGTTCATGGTTCAGCGCCCAAATATGCCGGACAAAATAAAGTAAATCCCACGGCAATGATTCTTTCGGCTGTTCTTATGTTACGGTACCTGAACGAAGAGAAAGCCGCATCTGCTCTTGAGAATGCGGTTCGGCAGGTTATTGCTGAAGGAAACGATGTGACCTACGATTTAAAACCGACTCGTGATGATCCGACCGCGGTAGGAACTTCGCAGATGGCCGATGCTATTATTCGCAGGATAAAGAAATAACGTTGTTTGTTCAAAGATCAAGGTTCAATGTTCAAAGTCTAAATATATGAAAATTACCGTTATTGGAGCTGGAAACGTAGGTGGCACGGCAGCGCTTCGCTTAACGCAGGAAAACTTTGCCGATATCGTTCTTTTGGATATTTTTGGCGGTGTAGCCCAGGGCAAAGCCTTTGACATGGAAGATGCCCGGCAACTTCTGAAACTGAATTATTCTGTTCGTGGTGCCCAAGAGATGCAGGAAATGGAAGGCTCTGATATTGTTGTTGTTACTGCGGGATTTCCCCGGAAGCCCGGCATGACCCGCGAGGAGCTGCTTAATAAAAACGCACAGATCTTAAAAGATGTCTGTTCAAATATCACGCAGTATGCGCCGCAGGCGATTGTGATTACTGTTACTAATCCCCTCGATATTATGACATTGTATGCTATCAAGACGTTCCATTTTGACCGCTCGAAATTCTTCGGCATGGGGGTTAGTCTTGATGCCGCCCGGTTTGCCAACCTGATTGCAAAAAAAACGGGTATAGCTGTTACTGATATCGATCCTGTTGTCATCGGTAGCCACGGTGAAGGGATGATGCCGTTGCCGCGTTTTACGACGATTAAAGGTGTCCCCTTGGATGAATTTCTGGATGAGGAGGCAATCCGCATGCTGGTGACGCAAACTATCGGCCGCGGCCTTGAAATAGTTACCCTTTTGGGAAGCGGAAGCGCATTCTATGCCCCTTCAGCTGCTGTTGCAGCATTGGTAAAGGCAATTGTCAAAGATGAAAAGCGTATCATCGGAGTTTCGACGTATTTACAAGGTGAATGCGGCATACTTGATTCATGCGTTGGCATGCCTTGCAGGATCGGGAAAAAAGGCATTGAAGCAATAGTAGAACTGGAACTGTCTTCCGAAGAGAAAAAAGCGCTTGTGCAATCGGCCGATAAGATTCGGGAGCAGTCAAAGGCAATTACGGTATAAGCGCATGTATGATGTAGCGATTATCGGCGCTGGTTGGGCTGGATATAATGCGGCTAAACTTGCGCAAAAAGCGGGTCTTCGAATTGTCATTATCGAAAAAGACGCGGTTGGCGGTACCTGCCTCAACCGTGGATGTATTCCTACCAAAGCATTTATCCAATCAGCAAAAATTTTCTCCTCCGCAAAAAAAGCAGGAACATTCGGTGTTTCTCTGCAAACTCCTTCGGTTTCTTTTGAGGCTATTCAACAGCGTAAAGAAACGCTTGTTAAACAGCTGCGGCAGGGTATGGATTTTATGCTGCGGGGAATTGACCTGTTGAAAGGTAGCGCGCGGCTTATCTCGAATAACCAGATACGTGTTGATGATACGGTCATAGACGCAAAGAATATTATTATCGCTTCGGGAAGCAGATCGTATGAATTGCCCGGTTTTACTTTTGACGGGAAAACGGTTATTTCAAGCGATGATGTCTTGCGATTAACGAAACAGCCAAAGTCCATGCTTATTATTGGCGGCGGCGTTATCGGGTGTGAGTTTGCCGGGTTCTTTGCTGCCTTGGGAACTAAAATTACCGTTGTTGAGAAAATGTCGCAGTTGATTCCCGGCCTTGATTCTGATCTGTCACGAAAGTTGGAAATTCTTTTTAAAAAGAAAGGTATTAGTGTTTTGACCAATACCGATGCCGGTTTACTTGATAGGACTTCGTTCGAGAAGATCCTTGTTTGTGTGGGCAGAGTGCCTTTGCTTGAATCGCTTGGGCTCGAAGAGGCGGGGATTTCGATAGATAAGGGGAAAGTAGCTGTTGATGACTATTTACGCACGTCAAAGCCCACTGTATATGCTGCCGGAGATTGCACCGGAAAACTTATGCTTGCTCATTATGCGGCGTATCAGGGGGAGTGTGCCGCCTGGAATTGTGCTCATCCTGATGCCCTTAAGAAAGTCGATAATCTGGTTGTCCCCAGTTGTATTTTTACCGATCCTGAAATAGCAACGGTCGGGCTGACGGAGAAAGAAGCGGTTAATCAAGGGAAACACGTTGGGCAGGCAAAATTCGATTTTCTGGCATCGGGCATGGCTCGTATTTTAGATGAGACAGAAGGGTATGTGAAGATCGTTTATGATATTGATAGCGATGTCGTTCTTGGCGCCAGTATCCTTGGGCCTCGAGCGACGGAGCTCATTTCTGTTTTTTCCGTTGTAGTAACCAGTAAACTTACCCGCCGCGCGCTGAAAGAGTTCATTTTCGCACATCCGACTCTTTCAGAGTGTATCCATGAAATTGTTGGTTAATACATATGCATTGTCATGTTATTAAACCAGGTATAATTTCATTGAAAGAAGGCGTCCGCTTACAAAACGCATGTTTCGATTCCGTGTGCGCCAAGGCGTTTGAAGCCGCCTTGATTCTTTGCCAGCATTCCCCTGTTATTACGTACGGCAGAAGAGCCGGGGCGGGCAACATCTTGTTTTCACCCGACTATCTGTTTCATCAAGGCATTGAAGTTTTAGGAATTGATCGCGGCGGGGATGTTACGTATCATGGGCCTGGTCAATTAGTCGTGTATCCGATTTTCCCCCTTGATATCGTGGGCAGAGATCTGCATCGATATCTCCGGAATTTGGAGGAAGTAATTCTGAGATTTTTGAGCTCTTTTGGTATACCGGCGCAGCGACGACCAGGATTAACCGGTGTTTGGATTGAAGACAAGAAAATCGCTTCCGTAGGGATTTCTGTCAGGCGCTGGGTTAGTTTCCATGGTTTTAGTATCAATATTGAAGATCGTGGCTTGAGCGGATATCGTTTTATCCGGCCATGTGGTATGGATCTGGCAATGACCTCTTTGGCAGCCCAGAGAGGTTCCGGTGTCCTGGTTGAGAATTGTCTGGGAAATATGTTGGAAGCATGCCGTCACGTTTTCGGGGTGACGTTTTGTCAAGAGGAGGACCTACCATGGCAAAAATAGTGTTACCAGAATTAGGAGAGGGAATTACCAAAGCCACAGTTTCGTATTGGTATTTTAATGAGGGAGACACGATAAGCGAAAAGGATGATGTTGTTGAGCTTGCGACTGATAAGGCTACGTTTAATGTGCCGGCTCCCTGTGCAGGAATTCTTGCGCAAATCCTTTTTCAGGAAGGCGATACTGTTTCAATCGGTGATGTCCTTGCGGTGATACAGGAAGGGTAGGGCCAGCCCAATACAGCAACGGGATGCCTGTTATTGCCGGAACAATATATGGAGTGGCTATCCCGTGTCCGGGAAGGGGTTTATGTTGAAGATGGTGAGGACCAAGAGTTTCTTTGTATGCTCAGAAATTATCTTGGCTTCCTTGAAATCTGCACATAATGTGATATACTTAAAGTGTAATTTGATACAAGTGACAAATTTGAAAACCTACTGAAAAGGCAAACCAGGAGTAATCCTGGGGCTCCGCTACGTTTTGTGGCGGATCCGCTAGGTTTTGTGGCGGAGCAAAGCGACAGTCCCGTAAAAACGGGAGGCTGCGTTGCCAAAGAGGGGATAACCTTGAGAATATCCTCAAGGTTTTTTTATTGCCCTTAAGGTAACATACGCCTCTAAGGGCTATTTTTTTTGAAGATGATCTTTTCGAAGGGGGAGGGCAGGTTTACAAGATAGCGGGGGTCATAAATTTAGAGCCTACCAAAATTATATTGGTCGGCTCTCCCTGGAGGGGGGGGATTGCCATGGAATTGACGCATAGGGTAATTACAATGTTGGATAGGCACGAGATGGATTTTATGGATAAGCTTGGAAAAGATGCATTATTTTCAACCGGGCACAAGCTTTCATATAACGAGATTTTGAAGGGACTTATTGATTTTGCTATGGAATCAGGCGTATCAGGAGAGAATATAAAATCATTTGCGGCTTTGAAAGAGAAGATGCTTGAGCACGTAAGAAAGGTTGGTGAATGATGAGAAGAATGGTGCGTAGATTGGCTCGAAAAGCAAGGAGGCAGCATAGGAAACAGCTTGGTTTTTTAGCTGCAATGAGATTATATTCGGGAATGACTATAGGAACTTAACGTACTAATTGTATCTGTTTTACGCGGCCCTTTCATGTGAAAGGGCTTTTTTTTGTTTGTTTTTTAATGAACATTAATCTTTGTCAGGCAGGTGTTGACAAAGGCCTGAAAAAGCGTTATCCTGTAAGCACTATTGTGTTTACGGGAGCTTGTGCATGAGGTTAGATTACAAAAAAGAACTGGAAGCGGCAGCTAAAAGCATGATCCTGGTGCGGGACCCCAGGACGCTGATCAAACTTATTATCCGTATGATTGTACAGAAGGTAAAAATCAATCATGCGGATATCCTGTTGCATGATCCCGACACAAATTCGTTTATTTTAACTGTTTCGCGGGGGCATGTAAGTCCCCGTATTCCTTCCGATACCTTCCGTCTTGATCAGGATAATTCATTAATCCGGTTCTTCAGTGAACGTAAGGCAACCGCTTATTTGTGGGATGGTGCTTTATCTGCCCAGGATTTAGAAAAGTATTTGAAACGCAGGGTTTCTGCTGAAGTCAAACAGCTTCTCCGTGAAGTTTTGGACCAGATGAAGATGTTTGATGCTGTTGTGTGCGTTCCAAGTTACTTCCAGGATGATTTATTAGGTGTACTTTTATTGGGAAACAAAAAGAACGGGAAGGGCTTTAGCAGGGAGGACATCGGGTTTTTCTTAGCGCTCACCTCGGACGTAGCTATGGCAATTCGCAATGCGCACCTTTTTGCCGAGCTGGAGCAGGAGTTAGAGGAAAAACGCCGCCTTTTTACCTGTACTACCATTGCTCTTACCGCCGCTATTGACGCCAAAGATGCCTACACGCACGGTCATACAACGCGTGTGACAAACTTAAGCCTGGATATCGCAAAACGTCTTAATCATAAAGAGAAAGGCGTATTGGATAAGAAAACTTTTGAGCACTTACATATTGCAAGTTTATTGCATGATATCGGGAAAATAGGCATTCCTGAAACAATCTTGAATAAGTGCGGCCCGCTGGATGATCACGAACGCAAGGTTATTCAGGAACATCCCACTGTCGGCGCTACAATTCTACAGCCGATAAAAGAGTTGGAGTATCCTGCTTTGGGGGTTAAGTATCACCATGAACGTTATGACGGATCCGGATATCCTGATGGCTTGAAAGGGGAAGAGATCCCTCTTATAGCGGCAATTATTTCTGTGGCAGATACCTTTGATGCGATGGCAACTGACCGGCCGTATCGCAAGAGTTTATCTAAAGAAAATTCCATGAGCGAGATTGTTAATCTACGCGGTACAAAATATAATCCCCGGGTTGTTGATGTTCTCGTTGAATTGTATAACGAAGGAAAGGTTTAAGGTATGCAGGCTAAGCGTATCCTCTTGATGTATATTTCGGAAGTTTCCGGACACCATAGCGCTACTATTGCTATTGAAAAAGCGATTAAATCTCTAGCTCCGAATACGGAGATTCTCAATATTAACGCGTTTAATTATACAAATCCTCTTTCGGAAAAAATTATTAATAAGCTTTATATGGGTGTTATTAAGGCTACTCCGCAGATTTGGGATTTTCTCTATGATAATCCATCGGTCGTTAAGAAACTGGATAAGATTAAGCAAAAAATCCATAAATTTAATTCGCCGAAGCTTAAAAAACTGTTTAATTCTTTTAAGCCGGATGTTGTTGCCTGTTCACAGGCTTTTCCGTGCGGTATGGTTGCGGACTATAAAAAGAATTACGGGTCAAAGCTTCCCCTGGTGGCAGTGTTAACTGATTATATCCCTCATGCGTATTGGATCTATGACGAGGTCAATTATTTTATTGCCCCTTCGTTTGAGGTCGGCAAGCGGTTGCAGGAACGAGGGGTGCCAGAATTAAAAATCAGAACGTTTGGGATACCGTTTGATCATAAATTCAATGCTCCGGTTATCAGGGATGAAGTTTTGAAGAGTATGGGGCTTGTTCCCGGTGTTTTTACGCTGCTTATTATGGGAGGAGGCCAAGGGCTTGGTCCGGTCAAAATTATTGCCAAATCCCTTGATGAGCTTCACGGAGACTTTCAAACGATTTTTGTCTGCGGGACCAATAAGCGTTTATATAATTCGCTGGTTCGTAAAAAGAAGAAGTTTAAACACCGGTATTTCCCTTTAGGATATGCAACTAATGTTAACGAGTTGATGAGTGTTTCTGATGTGATTGTAACCAAACCCGGAGGAATTACTACTGCGGAGGCGCTTTCGAAACGCTTGCCGATGGTTATTGTCAAGCCTATCCCCGGACAGGAAGCAAATAATACCGCTTTTTTGACTTCAAAAGGTGCGGCGGCAAAAGTAACTAACCCCAAAGAAATTGCTTTGCTTCTGCAGGATCTTATTGACCACCCGGAGAAGCTTGCATCCATGCGGGAAGCTGCAGCTTCTATCAGTAAGCCACATGCGAGCATGGATATTGCAAAACTCCTTCTGAACCTGGGAAATGGTTAATTACTTCTTGTATCGTTTAGGCCGATGGATAGTGCTGCGTGTGCCCTTGAAATTAGGATATTTGATAGCGCATGTGGTATCCGACATAAACTTTCTTTTTGCCCGCGCCGATAGAGCTGCAGTAATGGGGAACCTCCGGGTAATCTTTCCTGATAAATCGCGCAGAGAATTACGCCGTATAAGGCGGGATATGGTGCATAACTTTGCAAAGTATCTTGTCGATTTCTTCCGGTTTTCTTCGATCGATAAAACATATGTAGAAAAAAATATCAAGCTTGAGAACCTCCATTATTTTGATGATGCATTGAAAGAAGGCACGGGGGTCATTGTTTTAACCGCCCATTTAGGGAATTGGGAATTAGGAGGAGTGGTTTTAGCGCTTTTGGGGTATCCGTTCTGGGCTGTTGCTTTACCGCATAAAGATAAACGTGTTAATGATTTTTTTGATTCGCAGCGTTTGAGCAAAGGGCTTCGGGTTTTACCGTTGGGCAGGGCTGTCAGGCAAATCATACATCTTATCCGGGAAAATAATATGGTCGCTCTTGTCGGTGACAGGGATTTTACACAAAAGGGGCCTGTTTCCGAGTTTTTCGGGAAACCTTCGATTTTTCCTGAAGGTCCCGCAGCTTTGTCGTTATCGTTGCATACTCCGATTATTCCGGGATTCCTTATCCGTAATCCCGACGATACGTTTACCTTGCGCATTGAGAAACCTATAGAATTCTCTCCGACAGGAGATAAAGAAAAAGACAGTGCCGCGTTAATTCGTACCTATACGGCTGTTTTTGAACGGTACATACGACAGTTCCCCGATCAGTGGTATATGTTTAGGAGATTTTGGGTTTGATGAATACCTGTGTTGTCATACCAGTTTACAACGAATCGAAAAAGATCGCTGATATTACCAAAAAATTACGGGCTTTAGGCCTTCCGGTGGTAGTCGTTGATGATGGTTCGCGCGATGATTCGGCGTTGCTTTCTGAACAACAGGGAGCGATTGTATTGAAGAATGCCCGTAATCTCGGGAAAGGCGCATCGTTGTGCCGTGGTTTTGAATATGCCGTGCAGAATGGATTTGATGCTGTTATTACTATGGATGGCGACGGACAGCATGATGTGGCTGAGGTCCCGGTTTTTATACAGGCAGCTGAAAATTCTCAAAGCGGGCTTTATATAGGTGATCGCATGACAAAATCAAAAGGTATGCCGCCTGAGCGTTATATGACGAACCGCCTGATGTCGGCACTTATTTCAATGGTTGCAGGTCAAAAAATCAATGACAGCCAATGCGGTTTTCGTTTATTAAAAAAAGAACTTTTAAAAAAGCTTTCCCTCCAAACAAAGAATTTTGAAATTGAGTCTGAAATGATTATTCAAACATGCCGTTTGGGTTTTACCTGTGAGTCTATCCCTATCCGAACACTCTACGGCAGCCAAAAGAGCAAAATCAACCCTTGTTTAGACACCTGGCGCTTTATTTGTTTTATTACGCGTCAGCTATGGATTACCAAACACTCAGAAAAATAATGGTTGAAGAACAGCTCATCGTTCGCGGGATTCATGACCCGCGTGTCCTTGAGGTGTTTGGAAAAATTGAACGGCACATGTTTGTTCCGCATGACATGCGTGAACGTTCATACGATGATTATCCTTTGCCGATTGGCCAGGGGCAGACCATTTCGCAGCCATATATGGCTGCGTACATGACGCAGTGTCTGGCATTGACCGGGCACGAATCGGTTTTAGAGATTGGGACAGGCTCAGGATATCAAACGGCGGTTTTAGCAAGTTTGTCGAAGGTTGTTTATAGCGTTGAACGTCTTGAGCATTTATCAGTCAGTGCCCGCTGGGTACTTGAGGAAAACGGTTTTTCTAATGTCATGCTTAAAGTCGGTGACGGCACGCTTGGTTGGAAAGAATGTGCGCCGTTTGACAGGATTATTGTAACGGCAGCTACTTCACAGGTTCCTGAACCGTTGGTTGAACAGCTTGCCAAAGGAGGGAAGCTGCTTCTTCCTTTGGGAGAGAGCGATGTTCAAACCTTGACGTTGATAGAAAAGAACGCTGACGGTATTACGACACGCGCATTGCTCGAGTGTGTATTTGTGCCGCTGATAGGGGCGTATGGTCGCAGGCATTCGTAACTTTGTTTAACCAGGGTACGCGGTTAACGGGTTCTGGCTAGAATCAAAAGTCCCGATAATACTGTCCATCGATGAGCAGGCATCGAGCACTGATTTATATGTGAATACGAGGTTAGCGTATGATACAAATTTATACCGGTGACGGAAAAGGGAAGAGCACTGCGGCGTTTGGGTTAGCAATTCGTGCTGCGGGAGCGGGTTTGCGTGTGTATATCGGGCAGTTTCTAAAAGGTGCCTTTTTTTCTGAAATAAAAGCACTCCGCACAATTAAGGGAATCACCGTAGAGCAATATGGCTCAGGGAAATTTGTGTGCGGTACTCCCTCTGAAAAAGAACAGCGTCTTGCCAGAACGGGGTTTGCATCTGCTGTATGTGCCGTCACGAGCCGGAAGTACGATGTTGTCATTCTTGATGAATTGAATTGCGCGGTATTCTGTAAGCTTATCGATGAGTCGGCGGTACTTGAGTTGATGCGCATTACTCCGCGTTCTACCGAGTTGGTTATAACGGGAAGGGGAGCAACTGCGCGGATCATGAAAGAAGCTGATTTGGTCAGCGATATAAAGTGCCGGAAACATTATTATGACGTAGGCTTGAAAGCCCGCAAAGGTATTGAATGCTAGTCGTGTATTAGCTGATGTATGAAGGCATGCCTGTTCTTGTAGCCGGCATGCTTTTTTTTATTCAACGTGTATATGGTAGGCGGTTACTATTGTACAAATTGAGGTATCTATGAAGCCGCGAGTATTGTTATATACCCTTCCGCCATCCGGGGGGGATTTTTTTCCTGTTTCCTTAGGATATATTGCAGCTAGTCTTGAAGCGCACAATATTGATGCTGTGGTGGCAGAGGTTGATGAAGTAACAAAACGAACTGGCGAAGAGGTCGCAAATTTTATTATTGAGTATAAACCGCATGTTGTTGGTTTTTCGGTTTATCAGGTTAATATTAAACTTGCGTTGCAATTAGCTCGGATTGTGAAGATGATAGATCCGTCAATCGTCGTGATTTTCGGCGGTCCCCAGGCGACGTGTATGCCGCACGATGCATTGCGTACAATGCGCCAGGTCGATGTTATTATGCGTGGAGAGGCGGAGTTGCGTTTGCCGGCGTTAGTCCGCTGCATTGTTGATAATACCGATGCGTCGCATATTAAAGGTATTGTTTATATGCAGGGTGACGTAGTGTTTGAAACATCTCCTGCTTCTATGGTTGGCGATCTCGATATGCTGCCTTCACCATATGCGAATAATGTTTTTGATTTTAGCCAGCATGAGGCGGCGGCGATGCTGACTTCCCGGGGTTGTTGTTACACGTGCGCTTTTTGTTATACGCCGCGCGCGTTTGGACGTCGTATCCGTATGCATTCTCCCCGCCGGGTGTTGTCTGACATGTCGATCTGTGTCAAGGCAGGGGTAAAACGGTTTTTCTTTGCTGATCCGTCGTTTACTTTTGATAAAAAGAGAGTTGCTTCGATCATGCGGGGGATTGTGAAAAAAGGCTGGAAAGTCGAGATCTGGTGTGAAACCCGTTCCGATCTTATTGACCGAACGCTTATGAGGCTTATGGCAAAGGCTGGTGTCCGATATATCGCGTATGGTCTTGAGTCTGCTGATTTGAACGTGAACAGGATTTTACGCAAACCTATTGATCTGGCGCAATTTGAAAATGTTATACGGATGACGAAGGAAGAGGGGATAGAACCGGAGGTTTTTACGCTGTATGGTTTACCTGGTCAGACTCCGGAATCCTGTTTTAAAACATTGGATTTTTTAAAGCGCTTGGAAATACCTGTTGCATGGAATTCCGCAGGCCAGCAGTTGCATCTTTTTTTTGGTACGGATATTACCGATGCCCCCGCTCGATATGGAATTCGTCTTTTAAAGAAACGAAGGCCCTTGTATTTATCGGCAGGCACGGATTTTGTGACGGAGCATATGAAACGCAGCGATATTGCCAGGGTCCGCAAGGCGTATGAAGTCATGCATCCGAAGCATGCGGGGAAAGGAACCTGTATAAGCCTGTTAGATGGACAAGGCCTATGAGAATCCTTCTTTCATCGATCTGCCTGGAAACCGGAACCGATATTCAGCTGGCGCTTTACTATTTGAAAGCATATCTTTTGCGAAAGGAAAAAAGGTCAATTGCGAGTTCTGGCGTACGCATACAGGTTTTTAACGAAAATCGGAATGATTCCGATATTGTCGCGCGAATTGAAAGACTATCGCCTGACCTGGTGGCTTTTTCCTGCTATGTGTGGAATATCAGTACGATACTGCGTATTTGCAGTCTGCTGAAAAAGCTCAACCCGCGCATAACGACAGTCCTGGGAGGGCCGGAGGTAAGTTCCCGGGCAAAAGAATTATTAGCCGGTCAAAAGGCTATTGATATTATTGTGCGAGGCGAAGGAGAGGTTACCTTTGCCTCGCTCGCGCACGAGTTTTTGTCCGGAACGCCTGATTTGTTTTCTGTTGCGGGTATCTCGTTCCGCCAAGGGGTTGATATCATTCATAACCCTGACCGCCCGCATCTGCACTGTCTTGATGTGATCCCTTCGCCCTATCTCTCCGGATTGGTGGATCTCAAAGACAAGGAAATTGTCGATGTCCCTCTGGAAACTACCCGCGGGTGCGTTTTTCGTTGCCATTATTGCTATTATCATAAGAATTTTCCCGATGTCCGTTACTTCTCACTGACACGGGTTGAGAAGGAATTGAAGCTTATTTTAGCTGCAAAACCCCATGAGCTTTACCTTATGGATGCGACCTTTAATGCTAATCCTGCCCGAGCAAAGAAAATATTGCGGATGTTTATAAAGTACAATCGGGGGGCTAATTTGCATGTTGAATTAAAGGCTGAATTGCTTGATGAAGAGATGGCTCGCCTGTTATTTCGCGCACGGGCATATAACATTGAAATCGGGATCCAGAGTACGAATCAAAAGACGTTACGGGCAATCAATCGTTCCTTCAATAAAGAACAGTTTGCGCGCGGGATCGGCTTGCTTAATACATATAAGCTTTACTATGAGATTCAGTTAATTGATGCTTTGCCGTATCAATCGTATAAAAATATTCTTGATTCTTTAAACTGGCTTTATTCATTACGCCCAGCAAAAGTAATAATTTTTCATTTATCAGTGTTGCCGGGTACGGTTTTGCGGGAACGGGCAGCGTATTTAGGGATTCATTATGAGGGGCACGCCCCCTATTATGCTCAGAGAAGTGAAATGATCACAAGCGGCGATCTTGTAAAAATTGAGCGCTTGCGTTTTGCCATGGATCGCGTTTACGATAGCGCGGTTTTTCAAAAAACGCTCTATGGGCTTGTTTCATCGGGAGAAGTGCGCGTATCTGAAGTTTTGGAAGATTGGGTACGATGGGAAGCTTCTTTTAAGAGGCATGGGGTAGCCTATGTGGAGTTTCTCAATAAAAAATTACCTGATTTTCTGCACTATGTTTGCCGCAGGCATGGGTTGATGCGGTTGTATAAATCCCTGTTGCCTGATTTACAAAAGATAGTTGCTTAATCCTTGTGTGCGGGGAGGAACGAGGCATAGCCTGCAAACGGTTGGTTTCTTATCTGCTGTTTTCGAAAATAGTCCCGCCGTTTTTGCCGGAGAGTAAACTTTTGTATTGACAAAAAGTATTGGCTTGTTAGAATAATTATGAACATATGTTCACAATGGAGTATTGACGTGAGGCCTAAAAAATCCCGATTGGTTCGATGCGTTCCCGGAAAACGGTGTTTTAAACCGCTTTGTAAACCATTAAACAAACTGGAAGTTGTTTCTTTGTCTCTTGATGAGTTTGAAGCAATGCGTCTTGCTTGTTTTGAAGGTTTAAAACAAGTTGACGCGGCAAAATTGATGCAAATCTCCCGGCCGACGTTCTCAAGGATTATAACGTCAGCCCATAGAAAGATAGCGGACGGCTTTGTGAATAGTAAAGCTATACGTATTGCGGGCGGTTGCTGCCGGATTATTAATACACGGAGAGGATACGTCACGGTATGATTAAACCTGTGATTGATTGGCTGGTATATGACTTATTGAAGATGCGGCCGGGATCGCTTTTTTCGGAAGCTGTCGATTTTTTTCTTTATGATACGATCAAAATATTTATGTTACTGGCCGGTATTATTTTCATTGTTGCCGTTATCAGAACATTCTTTACGGCAGAAAAAACACGGGCTATTTTAAGCCACAAACATGGGTATTGGGGGAATGTGCTTGCAGCGCTTTTAGGAGTTGTGACCCCTTTTTGTTCGTGCAGCGCAGTTCCGTTATTCCTGGGGTTTCTGGATGCGGGGGTGCCTTTGGGAGTGACGTTTTCATTTTTAGTAGCCTCTCCGATGATCAATGAAGTTGCACTGGTTATGCTCTGGGGGCTTTTTGGCTGGAAAATATCCGTTCTGTATATTGTCAGCGGGCTTGGTATAGCTATTCTTTCCGGATTAGTGTTGGGCAGGCTTAACGTTGAGGATTTGGTTGAGCATACCGTGAGTCAACAAAAAGCATTTTGTTGTACCGTAAATAACATGTCGTTCCGCGACAGGATTGTTTACGCCAAAGGATATATGTGGCTTCTTCTGAAGAGCATATGGTTCTTTGTGCTTATCGGTATTGGCTTGGGGGCATGGATCCATGGGTTTGTACCTGCTGATTTTCTTGCCACGTATGCAGGGAGAGGAAATTGGTTTGCCGTGCCTTTGGCGACACTTATCGGAATACCGCTTTATTCGAATGCAGCCGGTGTTATTCCTTTGGTCAGCGCATTGACAGAAAAAGGAGTGGCTATGGGGACGGCGCTCTCTTTCATGATGGCGGTAACCGCGCTTTCACTCCCCGAGTTTATAATACTTCGAAGAGCCATGAAGGTAAAACTTCTTATCATATTTGCTTCTGTCGTTGGTATCGGTATCATATTTACGGGGTATCTTTTTAATGCTATTCTCAGATAAGGAAACAGTATGAATGAGAATATAACTACGAGATTGTCATTCTTAGACAGGTTTTTGACTCTTTGGATATTCCTGGCCATGGGTTTTGGTGTATTCTTTGGTTATTGGTACCCTCAAATTGGCAATTACTGGAACAGATTCCAGGTTGGCACGACAAATATTCCGATCGCGATAGGGCTTATCCTTATGATGTATCCGCCGTTGGCAAAGGTAAACTATGAAGAAATAGGGAAGATATTCAGGAATAAAAAACTTTTAATACTTTCTCTGGCTCAGAATTGGGTTGTCGGGCCGATTGTTATGACGGCGCTGGCGATTATTTTTTTGCGCGGCTATCCGGAGTATATGGTTGGCGTTATTTTAGTCGGGCTGGCTCGCTGTATCGCCATGGTCATTGTCTGGAATGATCTTTCTGACGGCGATAGGGAATTAGCCGCGGGGTTAGTGGCTTTTAACGCGATATTCCAGGTTTTATTCTATGCGGTTTACATATACCTTTTCATCACGGTTCTTTTGAGCGCTTTAGGGTTAGCGCAGGGATTACCTGTCAGCATTTCGATGGCCGAGTCAGCAAAGACAGTGCTTATATATTTAGGGATCCCGTTTTTTGCCGGGATTCTGAGTCGTTTCGCATTCATAAAAATGAAAGGGAAGGTTTGGTTTGAGCATGTGTTTCTTTCGAAAGTGAGCCCTTTGACGCTTGTGGCATTGTTGTTTACCGTCTTTGTTATGTTTTCGCTGAAAGGCGGATATATCGTTCGGTTACCTATGGATGTTGTTCGAATAGCTGTTCCGCTTACGATTTATTTCATCGTGATGTGGTTTGTGACGTACTGGCTTTCAAGAAAGGCGCGCTCAAATCATGCGGAAGCGACTGCTGTTTCGTTTACCGCGGCAAGCAATGATTTCGAGTTGGCTATTGCGGTGGCAGTCGCGATATTTGGTATTAATTCTGCGCAAGCATTCGCCACGGTCATCGGCCCGCTGATCGAGGTGCCGGTAATGCTTCTCTTAGTTACTGTTGCTCGGGTGTTTGAAAAACGGGCACACGTGGAAATGTGCTGCAAATAGTGCTTGACTCTTCATTGTGAATCTTTTAAAATACAGCTAGATAATTGGGTACAGGATCAAGGGAAGGCTGTGAAATTCAGCCGCGGTCCCGCCGCTGTAATCCCGCACCTTATTGTATATAAGGTACGTGCCTTAAACTTACGCCAGGGAATTATTTCTTGCGGAAATAACCACTGCTATTGAATGAGCGGTAAGGTTAGTTTAAGGTGCGGGAAAGTCAGAAGACCTCCCTGTACAAAAGTAACCCCGTGGATAGGGCCAAGAGCATAAGCTGGATGCAACCCGCCGTAATCAAGGCGGGTTTTTTGTTTTGAGCCCCGCACAATCAAAGCATGAAAAAAATACTGGCTACTGCATTTATTTTCTTCTTACTGAGTTCTGTTGCCGCATCCCAAGAACAGAAGCCGCGGTATATTTCCTTGGCGCCTTCAACAACTGAAATACTTTTTGCGATCGGTCTTGATGATGAAATCGTCGGGGTAAGCACGTATTGCAATTACCCATCGCAAGCTTTGAAGAAAGAAAAGATGGGGGAATTCAGCCATCCGAACATTGAAAAAATAGTCTCATTGAAGCCGGATTATGTTTTTTGCACCGGTTTAGAGCAGGCTCAAACGATTACTGAACTCAAACGCCTGGGGCTTAAGGTATATGTTGCGGATCCGGCAACCGTTGAAGACCTGCTCATTTCAATCGTTGATATCGGGAAAATTACCAATAAGGAATACAAGGCGCAGATCGTTGTTAAACAGATAATTGATATGATTGACGCAGTCAGGGAAAAAGTTGTATTCATCCCTCAGGAAAAGAAAGTAAAAGTTTTTATTGAGATTTGGCATGATCCGCTTACGACTGCGGGGCTTGGGTCGTATGTTGATGAGTTATTGAATATAGCAGGAGGCATTAATATTGCCAATGATACCAAACGTCCTTTTAGCGTTTTCAGCCCTGAAGAAGTGATTAATCGCAATCCGGACTGTATTATTATGGCGTATATGGATAAAACAGCGCCGGTAAAAGCTGTTACTGATCGGTTTGCCTGGGGCACTATCAATGCAATCAAAAATAATCGTGTTTATAATGATATTAACCCCGATCTCCTGTTGCGTCCCGGTCCGAGGATTGGGCAGGCGGTTTTGGAACTTTACAAACACTTATACCCTGACAATGGATCAAAGGCTTCGTAGGATAGTAGCGGTTTTAAGCGTTATTTTATGCGCGGTAATTTTTATTGCTGTCGTAAAAGGTTCCGTTACAATACCGTTTATGCAGCTTTTAGATCACGATAAGAGCGCGATACTGCATTTGCGTTTAATGCGAATTCTGATTGCAGTTGTTGCCGGGATCGGGTTATCGGTTTCCGGTATAGTTTTGCAGGCAATCCTGCGAAATCCATTGGCAGAACCGTATTTGTTGGGTACTTCCAGCGGTGCCGGCCTTGGCGCGGTTATCGCCTTGATGGTCGGCCTTTCTCGGATATATATGCCGGCAGCGGCGTTTGGGGGGGCGATTGCGAGCGTTTTACTCGTCTATAATCTGGCGCAACAGAATAACAAGGTAAAACAGGATTCGCTAATCCTCTCGGGAGTGGTTGTTTCGGTTGTTCTTTCAGCTGTGATTGTTTTTTTGATTTCTATCTCCGGCACTGTCTTGCTTCATGAGGTTACCTGGTGGTTGTGGGGAAGTTTTCAGGTGTATGATCCGGTTTTGCTTTTTGTAGTCGCAAGTATAGTTCTTTTAGGAACTGCGGCACTGTATTTTTTTGCGCAAGACCTTAATGCCTTGAGTCTTGGTGAAGAGGAGGCAGTGCATTTGGGGGTTGATATTGAATTTGTTAGAAAGATCCTTATCGCGATTGTGGCGCTTATTACGGCAAGTGTGGTTTGTATGTGCGGAATAATCGGTTTTGTCGGGCTTATTGTCCCGCATGCGATGCGTCTTTTGGTAGGTTCCAACCATAAGGTGCTTATCCCGGTAACGTGCATTGCATCCGCAGTTTTCATGGTGCTTTGTGATACGCTCTCGAGAGTTATTATGCCTCCGGTTGAAATCCCAATCGGAGTGATCACGGCAATACTTGGAGCGCCGGCATTTATTATCCTTTTAAAATGTAAATCAAGACAATGAATGAGTTGATGCGTATCTCCGGGGTAACGGGCGGGTATTTTAAGAATACGGTTGTTAAGGATGTATCTTTGACGGTTGAGAAAGGTGATTTTATCGGGCTCATTGGCCCGAATGGTTCAGGCAAAACAACTCTTTTGCGCCTCGCCAGCCGTGTCCTTATTCCGCAGGCGGGCACAGTAATGCTTGAAGGAGAGAATATTTTTCAGAAAGATTTGAAATCTTTCTGCCGGCGTCTTGCTTTTGTCAGCCAGGATATAGCTGTGCACTTTTCAATGAGTGTCTTTGAATTTGTGCTGATGGGAAGAATCCCTCATATGAAAAGGCTCCAATTTGAAACCAAGCGCGACCGAGCGATTGCGAATGAGGCGCTTGTATTAACGGATACGTTGAATTTAAAAGATACAATGATTGATGAATTAAGTTCTGGGGAGCGGCAGCGGGTTTTTGTTGCCAAAGCCCTTGCGCAGGAGCCTTCGCTTTTGCTGCTGGATGAGCCGACATCGCATCTTGATATCGGTCACCAGATCCAGATACTTGATCTGCTGAAAAAACTCAATCGTGATAAGGGGCTTACTACTCTTATGGTGCTGCATGATTTAAACCTTGCGGCTGAATATTGCAACCGTATTGTGCTGATGGATAAAGGTTCAATTTTTAAAGAAGGTGTCCCGGACGATGTCTTGACCTATCAGCATGTAGAAGCAGTATATCAAACAGTTGTTGTTGTTCAAAAAAATCCTATTACAAAGAAACCGTATGTTATTCTTGTTCCCGGAGTTCAATAGATGAGAAAAACCACTCTGATCTTAATTCGTCACGGACAGACAAAATTCAATCTGCAAAAACGTTATTGCGGGGATATTGATGCCCCTCTGAACAACGAAGGTAAAAGACAGGTTCGCATGCTTGCGCAGCATTTGAAGAAAGAAAAGGTTTACAAGGTGTTCTCAAGCGATAAAAAGCGCGCCTTACAAACAGCACGCATCGCTTTTAAGAACGTTGATATTTGTCCTGTATCAGAATTGCGAGAGATGCATTTTGGTATTTTCGAGGGATTAACGCACGATGAAATTCTTAAGAAATATCCTAGACCGTATCAAAAGTGGCTCAATGACCCGTTTTCATCTTCTATTCCGAAGGGAGAACATCTTAAACATTTCAGGATCCGCGTTGTGCGTGCGATACGGAAGCTTATCAAAGAAAATCCTAATAAAACAATAGCGGTTGTCTGTCATGGAGGCGCTATCAGTGTATTCTTGACGCATCTCTTGAAGACAAAGAATTTCTGGGAGTTCTTACCGAAGTCAACCGCCCTTACAAGGATTGATTTTATAAACGGCAAGGCCATCATTGAGGCCTTTAATGATGTGAGACATCTTGATGAGTAAAATTATTTTTGTTCTTGGAGGTGCGCGCAGCGGTAAAAGCACGTTTGCTATGCAGTTAGCTCAACGTGCAGGAGGCCGCGTGGCTTATATTGCCACGGCACAAGCACTTGATGCTGAGATGAAACATCGTATCAAAGTGCATAAGCAATCACGCCCGCGTACATGGAAAACGTTTGAAGAGCCTGTTCGGGTTGCAAAAATAATACGGTCTGTGCATGGCGCAGCCGATGTCATTCTGCTTGATTGCCTGACATTATTGGTTTCGAATATGGTGTTGATTGGGATCGATGAGCGCAAGATCCTTCATGAAATGACCGAGATATGCCGTTTGCTGAAACGCGGGTCAGCTTCTGCGATAATAGTTTCCAATGAGGTTGGATTAGGAATTGTTCCTGATAATAAACTTGCGCGTGACTTTCGCGATATTGCAGGCCGTGTCAATCAATGTGTGGCACGGCACGCCGACGAAGTGCATATGATGTGCGCCGGTTTATCAATACGGCTGAAATAAGGGGATGTGATGAATACACTGAATGCTGTTTTAAAAGACATTTCCGGTATTGACCAGGGATTAGTTGATAAGACGCAAATCCGGCTTGATAACCTTACGAAACCACTGGGAAGCCTGGGAAGGCTGGAGGAAATAGCGAAATTAGTAGTCGGGATGAGCGGGAAAGAGAATCCTGATTTAAAGAATAAAGTAATATTTACCATAGCGGGTGATCATGGTGTTACGGAAGAAGCGGTGAGTCCCTACCCGAAAGAAGTAACGCAGCAGATGGTTTATAATTTTTTGAAAGGCGGCGCCGGTATTAACGTGCTTGCCCGCCATATTGGCGCGCGTGTGGTTATTGCCGATGTGGGGGTTGCTGTTGATCTAATCCCGTCGCCGGAATTGCGTGTTAAGAAGATCGGATATGGGACGAACAATATCGCTCGAGGCCCGGCAATGTCCCGGCAGGATGCTATACGTTCCATTGATGCGGGGATTGAACTTTTTGAGGAAGAGTTTAAAAAAGGTATCGATATCATTGGCATAGGGGAGATGGGGATAGGCAATACAACACCTTCCAGCGCAATTACCGCTGTATTTACCGGGAAGTCGCTCGAAGATATTACGGGCCGCGGTGCCGGTCTAGATGATACGGGTTTGGTGCGAAAAAGGGATGTGGTCAGAAAGGCGCTTCAGGTGAATAATCCGGATCCGGGAGATCCAATCGATGTATTATGTAAGGTTGGCGGTTTCGAGATTGGAGCGCTCTGCGGAGTTATCCTGGCTGCTGCGGCAAAAAAAGTACCCGTTGTTATCGATGGTTTTATTTCCGCTGCTGCTGCGCTTGTGGCCTATAAGCTTGCTCCTACGACGAAGGAGTGTATGATTGCCAGTCACAGTTCCGTTGAACGCGGACACCGGGTAATTCTTGATTATATTGGGTTGAAACCGATGTTCGATTTTGATATGCGGCTCGGTGAAGGGACGGGTGCCTGTTTAGGTATTAGTATAGCGGATGCGGCAATTAAAATATTAACCCAGATGGCGACGTTTGAAAGCGCCCATGTTTCGAAAAAGGCGGACTGATATGAAGGGATTTCTTGCTGCGTTGCAATTTTTAACGATACTGCCGATACAATTGAAATCCGTTACGGAAAAAGAGCTGGCCTGGTCAATGACGTATTTCCCGGTGGTCGGGTTTTGCGTCGGTCTTATGCTTGTCGCAGTTAGTTGGCTGCTGACATCGGTGGGAATACAATCGTATTTACTGTGTCTTTTTCTCGTTATATTTCTTGTTGTTATTACCGGTGGTTTGCATTTGGATGGGCTTGCTGATACTGCAGACGGGTTTTTGAGCGGTACTTCTTCCCGTGATATGCTTGTAATAATGCGTGATTCCCGTATCGGTACGATGGGTGTCTTAAGCCTTGTGTGTGTTATTTTGGCAGAAATTTTTCTGCTCAAGGAAGTCCCCCGGGTGTTTCTGCCTGCTGCAGTTCTGCTTATGTGCTTGGTAAGCCGCTGGGCAATGGTTTTACTTATGTTTTTATTCCCCTATGCCAGGAAAGAAGGAAAGGCAATGGCGTATATGGCGGGGAGGAAGAACTATATCGGTATATTGTCATCGACTCTTGCGCTACTTTTAGCATATCTAACGTGGGGATTTTGGGGGATATGCCTGATGGCGGTTGTTGCTATTGCGGTAGTTATATTCGGTGCGTATTGTTCAAAAAAGATCGGTGGAATAACCGGTGATACTCTTGGCGCGGCCAATGAGATTATTCAAGTTGTTACTTTGTTGGTAATTTTTATTATGGGGAGGATGAATCCATGCCTGGTCCTGCGGTAGCTTCGTGGAGTGGCGGTAAAGACGGATGCCTTGCGGTATACCGAGCTCAAAAGTCAGGATATGACGTACGTTTTTTGCTTAATTTTATTTCCCGCGAATCAAAACGCGGGTGTTTTCACGGTCTTGCCGGCGATATCCTGAAGTACCAGGGGGAATTGATGGGGATTCCTTTGGTGCAATGGGAGGTGAGCCCTGATATGCTTCAATACGAAACAGAGTTTAAAGAAGCAGTTACTACGTTTAAAGATAAAGGTATATATTCAATGGTCTTTGGCGATATTTATCTTGAGGAACATGAGAATTGGATTGCCAGGGTTTGCAGGGAATTGCGGATAAATGCCGTTGAGCCGCTTTGGAAAAATCCGGTAGAGGAACTCCTTCTTGAATTTATCGGAGCGGGGTTTAAAGCGGTGATAGTCAGTTGTAAGGCCGATGTGATGGGAAAGGAATATATCGGTAGAGTAATCGATACAGGCCTGATCGATGAATTGAAAAAGAAAGGGATTTGTCCGTGCGGGGAGAAAGGAGAGTTCCATACCTTGGTGGTTGATGGGCCTTGTTTCAAAAAGCCTCTTGAAATTGTTGAGGCTGAAACAATTATTAAAGAAGGATTTTGGACGCACTGGTTTCTTGACATTAAAAAGTTTCAATAGACGTATTGAAGAAAGCCGGCTAGGTGGAGGAAGTCCCGGTGTGATTCCGGGCACTGTCGCGCAACGGTAATACGATTCATTCGTAAGTCCGGTCGACCGCCTGTTACTGGTAAGTACTCTCGCATGAAGAGAAAGGATTCCGCATGAAACGCATAGTGTTAGTCGCAGCAGGTATCAGCCTCGCCGTTTGTTGGTGCCATCCTGTTTTTGCCCAAGATGTTGATCTGGAAAAAATCGTTGTTACGCCGTCGCGCATTGCGCAGAATAACGGTTCTGTCGCCCGCAATGTCGATGTTATCACGTCCAAGGATATTGCCGCTTCAGGAGCCCGGGATTTATCGGGGGTTTTGGAGGGGGTGACATCGCTGATGGTGAGCAATTACGGCGGCGCCGGTTCTGCAAAAACAGTGCGTATGCGAGGTTCGACTTCGGCGGAAACGCTGGTCATGGTTGATGGCAGGCCCATAAACAGTCCGCGTGACGGAGAAGTTGACCTAAGTTCCATACCGCTTGATAATGTCGCCCGTGTGGAAGTAATGCACGGTGCGGGATCCAGCCTCTACGGAAGCAATGCTATGGGAGGGGTTATCAATATTATTACTAAAAGACCTCCGGAGAAGGGCGTCAAGACTGAAGTGACATCTGGTTTTGGCACCTTCCGCACATACCTCGACAAGATTGTTCACGGAGCGCGTTTGGGGAAACTCGGGTATCAATTGAGCGGGGCCTATGAGAGTAGCGCAGGGTTTCGGGACAATTCAAAACTTAATCAAAAAGACTTGCATGCTCAATTCGGGTATGAATTTGATGAGGGCAATAATCTGGTTTTTAACTCCGGTTTTTTTCACAGCCTTAACGGTGCTCCCGGGAGTCTGAGCTATTCTGACACCGATGATAAGCAGCGCACGTCAAAGAATTTCTTTGATACCTGGTGGGATATACGGGTTGATGACGGGTTTGGCGTCAAAACCAGGTTGTATAATAGCTACGAACGGCTTGAATTTATGGAGAATTCGGCGGGCGCTTCGTGGGAGAGCGCGTATGCTAAGGATATCCATGCAACTATTGCTCGCGGGTTCGATATGCAGTTCGACAAGAAGTTCATTGATATCTATCGCATCGTGGGCGGGTTCAATTATGCGGCAAATTATAACGATAGTACTTCCTCGGGAAAACATGCCTATTCAATTAAGGCGTGGTATTTTGATAATCAGTTTGACATAACAAAACAATTGTTTTGTTCGTTGGGCGCGCGCCTTGAAGATTACTCGACGTTTGGTTTTCAGTCAAGTCCGAGTGCCAGTATCATGTATCGGCTTGATGATAAGACGAAGTTCCGTTCTTCCATCAGCAGATCGTTCCGCTCGCCGACGTTTAACGACCTATACTGGCCTGATGATGGCAGTACAAAAGGGAATGCAAATTTAAAACCTGAAAAGGGGATAACCGGAGAAATTGGTGTTGAACGCCAGATATGCATGTTCCTTGACTCTGGTTTAACGTATTATCATTCGCAGTACAAGCAGATGATAAACTGGTCGGAAACCAACTGGGTCTGGTCGCCGGTTAACGTTGGAAATGCCGAGATCAACGGCATAGAATTCTCCAACCGGCTCACGTTCAACGAAAATTATTCAGCGGCTCTTAATTATACCTGGACCAGGGCAAAGGACAGCAAGACAAAGGAATACCTTATTTATCAGCCGAACAACAAGGCTGATATTTCTTTGAGGTATACGAATGACCGGAGAGGGTTGATCGTTGAGGTGAATGGGCACTATGTTGACCGCAGGTTTCATGATGAGGCAAATGCTATTTATATGAAACGGTATTTCGTATTTGGATTAAGCGGTTCTAAAAAAATCAATAAGGTGATTTCCTGTTTTGCCTCAATTGATAATTTGCTGAACCGGGATTACCAGGTTGTTCGTGATTATCCGATGCCGGGGTTTGCTATTAACGGCGGCATCAAGGCGGAGTTTTAGAGCCGTTTGGTTATGAAGTTTGCCGGGTTGTGTGCCGTTAGGCGCGGCCAAATTCGTATTGAGTATAGCATAGCGTTGAGCAGCGACGGTCGTCAGCGGCGGAAATGAAATCTATGGGCAATAAGCAATGAGCGATGAACTGAGTGAATAGCTTTTTGCTATCCATGAAGCCTTGTTTTTATCCCGAAGTTATGGTAATCTACGCATATGATCGCAGAAAATAGATTTTTCCGCCAGGCAATTCTACTTTCTTTGGGAGTTCACGGGTTGATTCTTCTGACCGCTCCTGATTTTGGTTTATTGTCTATTCAAAAAAAAACAAAAGAGGTTGAGATAACGTATGTACGCGCCAAGCAAGAGGTTAGAAAAGTGTTGCGTAATACCCCGCGTACGGTTGTTCAGGGCGACATAACGCTTCCTGATGTTCCGACAAAACTTACCGGGCAGCATTTGCCTCCGCCTCAATATGCGCAAAGTCCGGAAGTTGCGCAAGCTAAAGATAATATTTTGCGTCCAGTTAAAGAAATGCCGAAAGGTGTTGGGTTTGCTAAACCGGCATTTTCTAAACCTGATTTTGTGTCTGTCAAAAAGAAGGTAACGCTTCCCTCGATTAACCTCAATAATCTCGATAAGATCAATAATCCGACCTATGTAAGTTATTATCAGGTTGTCCGCGAAAAAATTAGGCGTGCTGCCTACCAGAATTATGGAAAAACCGAAGAAGGGGAGGTTTACCTGTCTTTTATAATTTCCAATGACGGCGTAATCCGCGATATCCGCCTGGTTGATGATAAATCAAGCGGTAATAGTTACCTTCGTGATACCGCACTTCGCAGTATTCGAGACGCTGCTCCGTTCCCGTCTTTTCCCAAGGATTTAGATTATCCGGAGCTTTCTTTTAACATTGTTATCTCGTTTGAAGTTGAATAAAAAAGAAAGCGCTTTCCTTGACACCCCCCTACCCGTATGGTATACTTTAAATAATTTTCCTATAATAACTTATGAAAGGATGGACGCATGCTTTGGGCAATCGTTAAATCATGCAATTGGGTTGATGTTTTTATCCTAATTATTTTAATCAGAATATGTTACATTTCTTTGAAAATCGGCTTCGTAGCAGAGGTTTTTAAGCTGGCCGGGTTACTTTTTTCTATGTATTTGGCCTGCCACTATTTTACATTTATTTCCGATTTGATTAGTACGAATGTAAAGTTGCGTTATTTGCCTCCGTTAATGCCGGTTGAATTCCTTGATTTCATAGTTTTTGTGCTGCTTGTTTTTGTGGGGTATGGGCTTTTTGTGCTTTTGAGGGAGACTTTGGGGAAGCTTATTCATACCGAGGCTGTTGCGACGCTCAATAAATGGGGAGGCCTTTTGGTTGGTTTTATCCGGGGTGTCCTTTTGGCATCATTAGTTGCTTTTATGCTGTCTATTACGAGTATTTCTTATTTTAAAAACAGCACGTATCAATCATATTTCGGCAGCAGGCTTTTTTACGTTACCCCGGTCATTTATAGCGGCATGTGGAATGGCCTCATTTCCAAATTCATGGTTTTTGAAAAATATAATAAGACTGTTGATGAAATAAGGGACGATTTTTCTGCGCCGCCGAAAGTGAAAAAAGAGAAAGAATGAAATTAGGAGCGTTGTATAAGGCTGTTGTTGAGGCGGGAGCTTCGTGTGATGTCAGAAAGCGTTCAGCTATTCGTTCTTTTGAAGATTCCGCGCTGTTCCATGGCGATCCTTCCATACATGTCCGGTCGATTCTGGTCGGGATTGATATCGAAGTAGGCGAACTTCTTTTAGCGGATAAGATCAGAAACGAACGTGGGCTTGATCTCGTTATCGCGCATCATCCTGAAGGTGCCGCACTGATTGGTTTGGTTGATGTTATGAAACTGCAGGCCGATCTTTTGAAAAAAGTGGGGATTGCTGCCCACGTTGCCGATGAGTTCATCCTGCAGCGAAGGCTGGAGGTTGACCGCCGGATAACGACGGGGAATTACATGCGTGCGGTTGATGTTGCCCGTATTCTGGATATTCCTTTTATGAATATTCATACACCTGCCGATAACCATGCTTCTGTTTTTCTAGACCGTTTGTTTTCGAAAGAAAAACCGAAAACCGTCCAGGATATTTTTGATCTCCTTATGGGTATTCCTGAGTATAAAGAGGCGGCCTCAGTACTTGCCGGGCCGCGTATAATTCTCGGGAATCCAAAAAGACCGGCTGGAAAGATCTTTGTTGAAATGACGGGTGGTACCGAAGGTCCGAAAGATGTGTATGAGTCGTTATATAAGAAGGGGATCAGGACGCTGGTTTCCATGCATATAAGTGAAGATCATTTTCGCAATATTAAAAATGCGAATTTAAACGTTGTTTTGGCCGGCCACATGTCTTCGGATACGCTTGGTTTAAATCTTCTGTTTGATCGTCTGGAACGGGTAGCTAAAGAACAATTCCAAATAATCGAGTGCTCCGGGTTTAGAAGGTTTCGCCGGTCATAAAAAGGATTACGCATGCCAGGTCTTATTCCGCAAAGCGCGTTGGATGAAATTTTAGGCCGGGTTGACATTGTCGAGCTTATTTCCGGGTATATCCCCTTAAAGAAATCTGGCAGGAATTTTAAGGCGCCGTGTCCGTTTCATAACGAAAAAACGCCTTCGTTCATGGTTTCTCCCGAACGGCAGATCTACCATTGTTTCGGCTGTGGGGAATCCGGAAATGCGTTTAAGTTTTTGATGAAGTATGAGCGCCTGGAGTTTCCCGAGGCGGTTGAGCATTTGGCAAAAAAAGCTGGTGTTGTTTTGCCTGAAACAAGGCCGCAGGATTCCACGGTTACCAATCTTCTAACACAGCTGTATACGGTGAATGATTTGGCGGTGCAGTATTATGCGTCAAATCTTATTTCTTCAGCTGGTGTGGGTGCGCGCGCGTATTTAAGCAAACGGGGAATAACCGATGATTCAATTGCTCATTGTAAACTCGGTCTTGCACTTGATAAATGGGATGGATTAATTACATATATGCGCCAGAAGGGGGTTACTCTTGGCGTGCTTGAAAAAGCAGGGCTTATTCTCGCCAAAGATAGCGGCGGGGGTTATTATGATCGTTTCAGGGGGCGTTTGATTTTCCCGATTTTTGATATAAAGGGCAGGCCTATTGCTTTTGGCGCCCGTGTTTTGGATGACAGTCTTCCCAAATACATAAATTCATGCGAAACCCCTGTGTATGTAAAGGGCAAGAATTTGTATGGATTTCATCTGGCGAAAGATTTTGTGCGTGATTTGGATCACGTGCTGGTTGTTGAGGGATATCTCGATTTTCTTGTCCCGTTCCAACAAGGAATTGGTAATATTGTCGCTTCTCTGGGAACGGCGCTGACTTCTGATCAGGTTCGTATGGTGAAACGGTATACGCATAACGCGGTGATGATTTATGACGCTGATCAGGCCGGTCAGATGGCGGCACTTCGCAGCCTCGATATCTTTATTGAAGAGGAAATGCAGGTTCGCGTTGCTTCGTTACCGGCTGGGTTTGATCCTGATTTGTTTGTGAGAAAATACGGCGCTGAAGGGTTCCGCCTGCTAGTTGAAAAAGCAGAGAACCTGTTTGATTTTAAACTGCGTCTCTTGAAAGGCAAGTATAATGCCGATAGCATTGAGGGGAAAGCTCGTATTGCCTCGGAAATGTTATCGACCATTGCTAAGTTTAAGCATGCGGTTATGCAGTCGGAATATGTGAAGAAGTTGGCGGATGTTTTATCGGTTAATGAAGAGGCGCTCTGGAGCGAAATAAAAAAAGAAAAGAAACGGCCTGATTCATCCGCGCAGTCCGGCAATACCGCTGTGTCTGCGGGTTTTCAGGATAACCCCACGGAAAAACTTTTATTTAAGTTGATGCTTGAGGAGACGCATCTTATTGATCGTATCCGTCGTCAGCTTGATCCTGAGGAGTTCCAGGATGAACGCATCTCGCAGATTGTTTCCAAGCTTTTTGATTTCGTCGAACAGGGGAAACTTATTGAACCGAGCAGTTTGATCCATTATTTTGATGATGAGTGTACCATGAAATTCATTTGTGAGTCGGCGATACCTTCTGATGTTGCCATGCTTGATAAGGAAAAAGTGGTAGATGATTGCATCCGCCGGCTTAAAACGAAAAACCGTCAGAAACGGAAAATTTCGCTGCAGGAGAAAATTAAGTCTGCGCAAGACGAAGGAAAAGATGACGAACTTTCCCGCCTTATGCAGGAATTTGACGAGCTTTTGAAATCTCAAAACTGAAACTATTGGTAAGGTTTTGATGCTGCTTTTTTGTGATGAGGGCGCTCGTATCGACCAGGGATCGCTGAAGATATACAGGTTACAGTAATTTCTATATAGAGGAGAATCGGTACCTATGAAAAGTAGACAATATACTAAAAAAGATGTGGAGAAGATCATTGCTTTAGGTAGACAAAAAGGGTTTGTTACCTACGATGAAGTGAATGATCTGTTGCCCGAAGAAGTTTGCTCTTCGGAAGATATTGACCAGATATTTGATCTTTTGGGAAACGAAGATATCCGCGTTGTGGATGCCGATAAAGAAAAAGAAGAGGCTGCTGATAAGCTGGCAGTCCCTGAATACAAGGAAGAACTTTTACGGGAAGATCTGAAGGAAGAACCGGATGCTTTCAGCGAACATCTTTTGAAGATTGAAGAGCGTTTTATGCCGTTAGATGATCCGGTTAAGATGTTTTTGAAACTGATGGGGTCTATTTCCCTTTTATCACGCGAACATGAAATTGAGCTGGCTAAAAATATTGAAGAAGCCGAGGAAAAGTTTAAACATGCCGCGCTCAGTACGGTTTTTTGCCGCAATGAGATGATTGCTGTTGCCAATGAGGTTGTTGCCGGTGCTACAAACGCTGAGGAAGTGGTTAAAGATGATCTCAAGGCTAAAGATGACAGTTCGCTGAAGAAGTTGAAAAAATTGCTTGGTAAAATCAAGAACACGCGCAGTGATTCAAAGATACTGCTGTATATTCTGCAGTTTAATTTTACCACATCAGTTGTTGAAGGGGCGGTTAGAAAGCTGCATTCTGTTATGAAAGAACATGAACAGCTTTTGCGCCAGGGCAGGCGCGCAGATCGCAATCGTAAAAAGGTGGTCGCGCGTCAATTGAACGAAACGTTTGTTACGGTAAAAGAACAGATGAAATTTATCCGTTCCACACATCTGAAATTCAATCGTACAAAAAAACGGCTCGTTGAAGCGAATTTAAGACTGGTTGTCAGCATCGCTAAAAAATATACTAATCGTGGTTTGTCGTTTCTTGATCTTATCCAGGAAGGTAATATCGGGCTCATGCGCGCGGTTGAAAAATTCGAGTATAAACGCGGATATAAATTTTCAACCTATGCAACCTGGTGGATTAGACAGGCGATTACCCGTTCTATTGCCGATCAGGCTCGTACTATTCGCATCCCTGTGCATATGACGGAAACGATCAATAAAATAATTCGTTACTCGAGGATTTTCGTGCAGGAAAACGGACGTGAGCCGACACCTGAGGAGATTGCGCAAAAGATGCGGCTCCCCCAGGAAAAAGTTAAGTCGATCTTGAAAATAGCTCAGGAGCCGATCTCATTACAAATGCCGATTGGCGATGAGGGGGATACGCATTTCGGCGATTTTATCCAGGATAAAAAAGCGGTTTCTCCGGCGAATGCGACTGTCCATACCATGCTGAAGGAAGAGATGAATTCAGCTCTCGATACGCTTTCAGATCGGGAAAAGAAAATCCTTATTTTACGTTTCGGCGTTAATGATGGGGCGCCGCGTACCCTTGAAGAGGTTGGGAATGTGTTTAAGGTTACGCGTGAGCGAGTCCGTCAGATCGAGGCCAAGGCTCTTAAGAAACTTCGTCATCCGACACGATCGAGAAGGTTACGTACGTTTCTTGATATGACATTGGCTCATCAGAGAGAGTATTGAGGTAATGATTAGAGGGTGTCAAAAAAGCTGCCGCAGATAATTCTGTGGCAGCTTTTTTGTTGGGCAAGGACCGGTATAGTATCGTGCAAGTAGACCGGGTTAAAAGAAACGTTTGACCTTGGAATGCATGAAGAAGTATAATTGAAAGGCGATACCGTTTATTACGGGACTGGGTTTGTTGAGGGCCGGGCCTGTACGTATATAAAGAGCAGTTTTTGTCTATGGTACTACAAGAGCGTATGCCAGAAAAACGCAGCTTCCATACATTTGTCGTGATGGCTCGTGAAGGATCCCCGTATCTTGATGCCTGTGTATTGTCTTTGGTTAATCAGACAGTCAGGAGCCCGATAGTAATTTATACCGCAACAGCGTCGAATCATGTTGCCGCTATCTCCAAAAAGTATGAAATTCCGGTATTAATTCATCCGGTTGGCGGGAATATGATAGATGTCTGGAATTTTGCGTATAACAACTGTGAAAGTGAGTATGTTACGTTAGTGCATGAAGACGATGTGTATCTTCCCCGGTACAATGAAATATGCTTTTCATACCTCAATGCAATTAAAAATGGGGAGAGCCTGATACTTTTTACCTGGTATAATGATTTTATCAACGGGAAAGAGAGCGTTTGCAATATAAAACTCTTGATAAAAAAGCTCCTTCTTTTTCCGGCTGTAATTAAGAGCGCTATACGAAGCAGGTTTTTAAAGAAGGCAATGCTGTTATTTGGCTCTCCGATCCCGTGCCCGAGCGTCATGTATCACAAGGGCAGGATCGGGCCGTTTTATTTTTCAAAAACATTTAATTGCGATCTGGATTGGGATGCGTGGTTGCGTCTTTCCGAAAGAGATGGCAGTTTTATCTTCGTTAATAAGAAGTTACTTTTACACAGGATACATCATCAGTCTCTTACATCACAGCTGATAGACAGTAATGGCAGACGAGATGAGGATCTGCGCATATTCAGAAGGCTTTGGCCTGAACCGATGGCGCGCATGTTATCTGCCTTGTATGCTTTGAGCTATAGGATGAACAATGCCGGTTGATAGTCGTAGTAACGATGTCCTTGTTATTATCCTCGCCTATAATGAGGAAAAGAATGTGGGGAGTGTCATAGATGATGTAAGGAAATACTTCTGTATGGCGGATATCCTTGTTGTTGATGATGGTTCTGAGGATAATACCGCCGGGGTTGCCGTCGAAAAAGGAGTATTTTTTGTCAGGCACGTTTTTAATTTAGGTATCGGAGCCAGCCTTGAAACAGCGTTCCGGTTTGCCTGTATAAATGGATATGAGTATATCGTACGGATGGACGCGGATGGCCAGCACCGCGCGTATTGTATACAGGATTTAATCGGCCCTGTAAAGACCGGTGAAATTGATATTGCGATCGGTTCGAGGTTTCTTGGAAAATCCGAGTTTAAGACCTCGTTTTTAAGAACATGCGGTATCCGGTTAATAGCTGCATTCTTACGATTAATTACGGGGGTAGCAATAACCGATCCGACAAGCGGGTTTTGCGCAATGAGCAAAAAGGCATTTCTGTTTTTTGCTGATAACTGCGCAGATGATTATCCTGAGCCGGAGATTTTAATTTACCACCGGGATTTTAGAATTAAAGAGATCCCTATATCCATAGCGCCACGGAGAGAAGGTGTTTCATCTATTACGCCCGGCAAATCTGTTTATTATATGTATAAAGTCATGTTCTCGATCCTCTTGATTCGTTTGAAAAGCATCCATTGGTGCTCTTGAAAATATGCGCAATCGTATAGAACCCCCGATGGCAGAGATAGGTGAAACAATATTGCCTCGGGTATCCGTGATTGTTCCCGCGTATAACTCTTCCGGTACGATTAGGCAATGTATGGAAGCTCTTTTAGGCCAGGAGTATCCCGATATCGAACTCATTATTGTTGACGATGCGTCTACCGATGACACGTGTCAGAAGGCGTTGGAATGTCGGGAGCAGTATAGTAACGCTGAACATGAGAACAAAAGGCAGGTACGGATTATTGCTCAATTTCAAAATCGGGGAAGCGGGCATTCACGTAATCTGGGGGCAGAATCAGCTTCTTCAGATATCTTTATGTTTG